>JADMIO010603818.1_pt1 | contig 126719 bp, 122 predicted proteins | sample 8958161 | NCBI WGS metagenome assembly JADMIO01 (sample SAMN16585339, study PRJNA669376) | soil metagenome | isolation source: Crop rotation soil | place: USA: Cullars Rotation, Alabama | collected 2011
GCCGCGACTTCAAGTCACGTGAATTCCAAGCTTCGGATCCCACTGTGCTGGAAAGCGATCGTGCTGAGCGCCGCGAACACGACGCACAGGCAGTAGAACTCCAGGAAGCGCCGCGTGCCCCAACTGCTCTCAATCATCCCGCCAAACATCCACAGGGAGAGCATGTTGAAGAGTAGATGGAAGAGCCCCGCGTGCAGGAAGGAATACGTGATGAGCTGCCACAGCCAGCCGCGTATGGCCAACGCCGGCACAAGCGCGAACCAGTTTTCGATAATGCGACCCGCACCGGGCGCGGTGGCGCCGAGGATGGCGATGGCCAGGAAGACGCCGGCATTGGCCAGCACAAGCCAGCGCACCGCACCGGAGAACGGCGGAAAAGCGAGCGACATGCCGGAAGTTCGACGCATACGTTATGCCTGCGGCGCCTCCGGCGAGCGTTGTGGTCGCGGAGGTGGCGCTTGCGCCTGCGGACGCGCGTCATACGTAGCCGGGCGCTGGCGATTCGGCTCTGGGACAACGGCGAGACTGCGGTGTCCAGCCTTGTCGACCGCTCGCACCGCGAATACGACGTTGTCTTTGGATGGCGGCAGCGTCGCTCCCGTACCCCCCGTGACGCGTTGGACGTGCTGCCACTCGGGAGCCAGGGTATTGCGCCACAAGACTTCATACGCCGTTGCCTGGCCGCCGGGCGAAGGCTCCCACAGCAGAGTCGTGGTATTGCCGGGCGCCCGCATATCGATGCGCACATTCGCCGGCGGCGCCGGCGCTGAGGCGAGCGCCGCCAGGGTGGCTGCGTTCAACCGCGCCACGTTGGCCACATAGGCGAAGTCCACGAACTCGGGCAGGTCACCGTACTGCACGTTGCCCTCCTTGCGCACGATCTGGTGCTGATGGTGCAGATCTTCGCGGTACTCGGTAAAGCGCACCGCGGTGAAGCCTTCTTTGTTGAAGGAAGTGTGGTCGCCGCCGCGGCCAAAGCGGTCGGCGCGGAAGATGAGTTGCGGACGAAACCCGCCGGCTGGGAAGTACGTGCGGCCGACATCGGCGATGAAGCGCGCCAACTGCCGCGAGGGAGAGTCGTTCTCCCAACCATAGCGGCGAATATTCGTGACCTGGGCAGACGTCGCGCTGAGCGGAACGCCCTCAGAAAAAACCCGTACTGTCTTTGGGTCTTGCCCAATGTCACCAGGCGTGCGATTGCCACCCACGATGTCGTTGTTCAGTACACCGCCGAGTTCCCACTTCTGGTCTTTAGCGACCTTGGCCAAATGCGCGCTGCCATCGAGTCCTTGTTCTTCACCCGGTACCGTGAGAAATATGATGGTCGCAGGAAATTTGTACTGGCTCAGCACGCGCGCGCATTCCAGGCTCACGGCGGTGCCGCTGGCGTCATCGTTCGCGCCGGGTGCTTCGGGAGAGAAATCGGTCATCGAACGGTTCTGCGCTTGGGTATCTTCCGGGCGTGGGTTCTCGGCTTGCGCTGCCGGCACGCTCGCAAACGCCACCGAGTCGTAGTGCCCGGTCACCAAATAGATGCGCTTGGCATTCTGCGGGTCGGTGCCCTTCAACACGGCATACACATTCATCATCTCCGTAGGCTGCGGCACCCGCGGGCCTGTCGGCTGGATGAACGTATCCGTCTTCACTTCCAGGCAACCGCCGCAAGCCTGTGAGTAGCGCTCGAATTCGGACTTGATCCACTCGCGCGCCGCCACTATTCCCTGGCCTTTCGCGGCGAGCGACGGATCATGTACCGACAGCGAGTGCCGCGTGCGGAAGCTGACGAGCTTCTCGATGGTCTGCTGTACATTCTTAGCCGAGATCTTTTTCAGTGCCGCGACGATCTGCGGGTCGGCGGGCGCGACCGCAGGCGCGGCACCGTGTGATGCTGCCGCTATCCTCGGTTTTTGTGGGCGAGACGGCTGGGCAACCACGGTAGCGGCGGTGAACATCACTACGGCAATCCAGCGCGTGCGATCTCGCATAGTGGAGTTCCCGGCAGCGTCATGGACTTGACGCTGCGGTGAAGAGAATCTAAATATTAGCAGGTTGCGCCGCAGCCCGGCCGGATGGCCGGATGCGACCGCAGCAGGAGGCGACATGTACCTTTGTCCCGAGTGTGAAGCTGACCTGGATATCGAGGAAGGCGAGGTCGACGAAGGCGAAATCGTCTCGTGCACCGAGTGCGGCAAGGACTTCGAGGTCGTGACCGCGCTACCGCTCGAGCTGAACGCTGTCGTAGACGAAGAAGAAGAGGAAGAAGCGGAGGAGACGGAGGATGCGGAAGAGTAGCGGGTCGTTGATCGTCGCACTCGTTGCCGCCGCGCTCCTCGCCTCCCTCGCCGGCGCACAATCCACGTCCCCTAAGAAATCCGCTGCGCCGTATGCCCTGATCTTCGGCACCGTATATGGTCCTGACGACCAGCCGGTTTACGGCGTCCCGATCAAGGTCCGCCGCGCCGATGAAAAGAAAGCACGCTGGGAATTGCTGTCGGACCACCGCGGGGAGTTCGCCGCCCGCGTTTCGCCGGGCCCGGCGGATTACATCGTTTGGGCTGACCTTAAGTCACAGAAAAAAGACAAGAAAGCCGGCAACAAGAGCGGCGAGGCTGGCCGTTCTGAAGTCAAGGTGCACGTGGATAATGAGGAGCGAGTGGATATCGGGCTGCATCTAATACCATAAGAGCAGCTCTGAAATTGTGAGGCGAATCGATGAAGCGATTGGCGTGTATCCTCGTTCTGGCATTGCTGGCGACCGCAACGCTGGCGCAGACCGTGCAATCGCCGTCGCGCAACAAGGGCCAGGGGCAACTACGCTCACTGCAAGGCCAGGTGATGGGCCATGAAGATGCTGCCCTCGGCGACGCCATCGTTTACCTCAAGAACACCAAGACGCTCGCGGTGCGCAGCTACGTGACCAAAGCCGACGGGCAATATCAGTTCCACGCGTTGGCGCCCAACGTGGATTACGAAGTCGTGGCGCAGTGGAAGAACAAGAAGAGCGACGTAAAGACCCTCAGCGCCTTCGATTCCCGCCAGAAGGCGTTCATCAATCTGCACATTGATACGAAGTAGAGTTCAGCCGATAAGTCTGTCGTACTCTTCGTGTGGTCCGATCCAGAACCACAGCGCACCATAGTCGCGCTGTTTGGCGACCGCACGATGATGGAGACCAACTCGCACCGACCAAAGCTGACCGATTTTCTTGAAGTGCAGCGAAGGATGATGCGGATTCGATTTCAGCAGCGCAAAGGACTTAGCTGCGAGCTGCTGTACTTCGGGAGGAAGAGCGCGATAAGCGGCCCAATAACGTGGGGAGGCACGATGTCTCACAGTTCAGTGGAAAGCCCGGCTTCATCGTCGCGAACGGCCTCCTCCGCCAAGGCATCGAGCTTTCCTGCTTTTACATCAGCCTCGAACTGCTGGTCCCAGCGAGCGGCGTCGAACTCAGCGAACCACTGACGGAGAGCAGCCAGCTCAGCCGGAGAGAGACCCTTGATCTCAGCTTCGAGTTGTTCGACTTTCGTCATCGCAGTCCTAGTCTAGCGCGGAATTCAGCGCAAACAAAAGCCCAGCCGATTTAAGGCTGGGCCCGTTTTTCTGCATTGCAGCAGACGCTACTCTTTGTCGCTGCTGGCTTTCTTCCACCCGATAAGTTCACCGAGCGTGCTGGTAGAACTCGATACCGGGTGCTTGTAGGCTTCGACGTCGGCGCGGCTTGCTTCTTCGCCCACGGCGCGCAGGCTGAGCCCGACTTTTTTCTCATCGGGATTCATCTTGATGATCTTGAAGTCGTGCTCCTGGCCGGGCTCCAGCTTCGTCGGATGCCCTTGTTCATCCACGGCTTCCGAGTTGTGGCACAGCGCCTCAACCCCCTCGGAGATCTGCACGAACGTACCGAAGCTGGCCACGCGCAGCACCTTGCCGTGTACGACGTCGCCCACACGATGTTGCTGGAAGAACGTTTCCCACACATCTGGCTCGAGCTGCTTTACGCCGAGCGACAGCCGCCGATGCTCCGGCTCGATGGCCAGGACCATCGCCTTCACTTTGTCGCCCTTCTTCAGCACTTCCGAAGGATGTTTCACCCGCTTCGTCCAGCTCAGATTGCTGACGTGCACCAGCCCATCAATGCCGTCCTCGATCTCGATGAACGCGCCGAAGTCGGTGAGGTTGCGCACACGGCCTTCAACCGTTGAACCCACGGGATACTTGCCCTGCAACGACTCCCACGGATTGGCTTCGAGCTGCTTCAACCCGAGCGAGATGCGGCGGTCGCCGGGATTCACATTCAGCACCACCGCTTCCACCTGGTCGTTCACGTTCACGAGCTTCGAAGGATGCTTCACGCGCTTGGACCACGTCATTTCACTGACGTGTACCAGGCCTTCGATGCCTTGTTCCAATTCGACGAACGCGCCGTAGTCGGTCACGCTGATCACGCGGCCATGCACGCGCGCACCCACCGGGTAACGCTCGGCAGCGTCCATCCATGGGTCAGGCGTGAGCTGCTTGAAGCCGAGCGAGACGCGCTGCTTCTCTTTGTCAAACTTCAGGACCTTCACTTGGATCTGGTCGCCAACGTTCACCAGATCGCGCGGATGCGTCAGGCGTCCCCACGACATGTCGGTGATGTGCAGCAGGCCATCGATGCCGCCCAGATCGACGAACGCGCCGTACTCGGTCAGGTTCTTCACCGTTCCGGTCATGACCGCGTCTTCGTGGAGCTGTTCCAGCGTCTTGCCGCGCTTTTCGCCGACTTCTTCTTCCACCAGTTGCTTGCGCGAGACCACCACGTTGCCGCGCTTCTTGTTCAGCTTGATAACGCGGACTTCGATCTCCTGGCCCTTGAAAGCGTCCAGGTTGCGTACCGGGCGCATGTCCACCTGCGAGCCGGGCAGGAACGCGCGCGCGCCGAGCACGTCGACATTCAAGCCGCCTTTCACGCGGTCGATCACGCGGCCCTTGACGGCCGACTTGTCGTTGTATGCCTTCTCGATCTCGTCCCATGCACGCAGCCGCGCCGCTTTCTGGTGCGACAGTTTGGTGTGGCCCTCTATCGTTTGGCCGCGCTCCACCATCACGGCGATCTCGTCGCCGGCCTTGAAGGTCACGTTGCCTTCGTGGTCGCGCACCTCCGCGATGGGCACCAGACCCTCGCTCTTGGCGCCGATATCGACCACTACGTGGTCATCGGTGACCTTTACCACCGTGCCGCGGATCACGTTGTCGTCCGAAGCCTCAGGCTCACCCTCAGGCGTCGAATAGTTCTCCAGCATGGCGGCAAAATCTTCGCCGCTTTCTTTGCTCTCTTTGTTCTCTTTGGGCTCGGGGTTGGCAGCAGATGCGCTGGCGGCGGGGGTTGAGGTTTGCGTTTCGGTGGCCTGGTTCTGGCTTTCCGGCGTCTCGGTTTCGGGGGCGTGGATGATGGTTTCGTTTGGCAAAATGCGTTTCCTGTTCAGATCCGGCGAAACGATTTTCCGCGGTCAAGGACGCAGCCTTAACGGGTGCGCGGTGAGCAGCGGGTGACCCGCATCGCCGTACCCAAGAAGAGCCTGCGTGAACGCTGAGACTCCCGGAAGGAACAACAGCGGGCTAGAAAACCCTATCGGCCGGATCCCTGACGGTGCTGAAGTCGCGTCAAAGACACTTCGAATATAACAACCGCGCTTTCGGGGTGTCAAACGGCGGAGGCACATTCCATCTGCTAATCTCGTGGCCGCAATGGACCGCCTGTTCACCCCGTGGCGCTACCCGTACGTCGCCAACGCCGAGCAATCCACCGGCTGTCTCTTCTGCGAGCTGCAGAAGCAGGATGACGGCACGGCGGGCATCGTGCTGCGTGCCGAGCACTGCTTCATCTGCCTGAATTCGTATCCCTACACCTCGGGCCACGTGATGATCGCGCCCTACGCTCACCTCGACCAGCTCACGAAACTACCGCGGGCCGCCGCCGACGAAATGATGGCGCTCACGCAAAAGGTGGAAGCCGTTCTGCGTGACCTCTACGGTCCCGACGGCATCAATCTCGGCATGAACATCGGCAAAGCCGCCGGCGCGGGCGTGGCCGGGCACATTCACATGCATGTGTTGCCACGCTGGGTCGCCGATGCAAACTTCATGAGCACCGTCGGCGAAACGCGCGTGCTGCCGGAAGCGCTGGAGACGACGTACCGGCGCATGAAAGAAAAACTATGAGCAGCGCGAGCGTCGCGACGCAATACGAACCCGTCATCGGCCTCGAGGTCCACGTACAGCTCCTCACCGCGTCGAAGATCTTTTGCGGCTGCTCGACGAAGTTCGGCGCGCCGCCGAACACGAACGTCTGTCCCGTGTGCCTCGGCCTGCCGGGTGCGCTGCCGGTGTTGAATCAGAAAGCGGTGGAGTACGCCGTGCTGGCGTCGATGGCGCTGAACTGCGAGGTCCGCGAGCGCAGCATCTTTGCGCGTAAAAACTATTTCTATCCCGACCTGCCCAAGGGCTACCAGATATCGCAGTACGACAAGCCGCTCGCGGAGCACGGTTGGATCGAGGTCACCGGGCCTGGTGGCGCGCCGAAACGCATCGGCATCACGCGCCTGCACATGGAAGAGGACGCGGGCAAATCCATCCACGATGGGCTCCCCGACTCCGCCCGCAGCACCTACATCGACTTGAATCGCGCCGGCACGCCGCTGGTTGAGATCGTCAGTGAGCCGGAGATCGCGTCGCCCGCCGAAGCGCATGAATATCTCACGCGCCTGAAGGAGATCATCCTGTACACCGGTGTGAGCGACTGCAACATGGAAGAAGGCTCGCTGCGCTGCGATGCCAATGTCAGCGTGCGTCCGCGCGGGCAGCACGGACTCGGTGTGAAGACCGAGATCAAGAACGTGAACTCGTTCAAGTTCATCCGCCAGGCGCTGGAATACGAGATCTCCCGCCAGGTCGAGGTCCTGCGCGACGGCGGCCGCATCGTACAGGAGACGCGCCTCTACAACGCCGACGAGGACAAGACCTACAGCATGCGCTCGAAGGAAGAGGCGCACGATTATCGCTATTTCCCTGAGCCGGACCTCCCAGCGTTGGTGGTCAGCGCGCCATGGCAGGCCGAGATTCGCGCCCGCCTGCCGGAATCGCCGGCGGCGCGACGTGCGCGTTTCATGCGCGACTACTCCATCACCGCTGCCGATGCGGCCACGCTCACCGCTTCCCGCGCTCTCGCCGACCAGTTCGAAGCCGCAGCCAAGGCAGCAAAGAATCCCAAACGCGTCGCCAACCTCGTGCAATCGGAGTTGGTTGGTCGCCTGAAAGCCAAAGGCCTGGAGATCGAGCAGTCGCCCATCTCGATGGCCGGCATCGCTGCTTCCGCTGATCTCGTAGAAACTGGCGCCATCAGCGGCAAGATGCTCAAAGATTTTTACGATCAGGCGTTCGATCGCCGCGAAGACTTTCCCGCCGTGTACACCGCCGCCGGCAGCCCGCGCATGTCCACCGACACCGCCGCGCTGGAAAAGCTCGTAGACGAGACCATCGCGGCCAATCCCAAACAGGTGGAGCAATTCCGCGCGGGCAAAACGACGATGAAAGCGTTCTTCGTCGGCCAGGTAATGAAAGCCGCCAAGGGGCAGGCGAATCCCGCGCTGGTGAACGAAATGCTCGACAAAAAACTTGGCGGCTGAGTAATCCAAAGTACATGGGCCGTCCGCGACTGGCCTTCGGTTATCTCGCGCCGGCCGTCGCCGCCACGTAACATCGCCCGTCTATGGCTTTGCGCTCCCTCTTGTTCTGTCGCGACGCCCTCTCGCTTACCCTGCTGCGCCGCCTGTTGGAAGACATTGCCGTCGGCGTTGAATCCTGCCACGCAACGAACGACGCTCTGCAGCGCGTGCGGCAGAGCAAATACGAAGCCGTCCTGCTGGATGTCGACATCGAGGGTGCGCGCGACATCCTCGCTGCCATCCGCCAGGCGCCTTACAACCGCAGCAGTATCGTGTTTGCCATGACCCGCCGCGTTGCTGCCGTGCGCGAAGTCTTTGCCGGTGGCGCCAATTTCGTACTCGATAAGCCGCTCGCCGCTGATCGTACCGCGCGTTGCCTGCGCGCCGCACAGGCGCTGCTCTTGCGCGAGCATCGCCGCTCGTATCGCCACGGCATCGACACGACGGTAATGCTGCAGGCGGGCCGCGGTGCGGAAACGCGCGCTCGCGCCATCGATCTCAGCGAGGGCGGCATGATGGTCTTCCTCGAACACTCGGCCGTCCTCGGCAACAATGTGCGCTTCCGCTTTCCGCTGCCCGACCGCCCATTATGGATGGAAGGCCGCGCCGAGGTCACATCCGTAGCCGCCAGCCGCGTCGGCTTGCGCTTCGTCGGCCTCAGCCGCCGCCTGCAGTTGGAGCTGGCCCATTGGCTGAATGAGCGGATCGATCTGCCGGGCTTACCGGCGCCGGCGCGGGGTCATTCCGATTCGCCCGTGCCCGGCTCGTAGCGATAGCGCTTGCCATCCCAGTACACGGTGGACTGCATGAGGCCGGCTTCTTCCGTCATGATGACGGTGCGCGGCTTCTTTTTCAGCGTCACTTGTTGCAGCGCCAGCCGGTCGAACGGCAGGTTGATGATGACGAGCTTGTTCTTCGGTGTGGCCGCACGCCAGTTGTGGACGATGAGCAGCGCATTTTCGCGGTCCGAATCCTGCATCGTGAACTGCCGCGTGATGCGCGTGTCGCCAAAGCCATAATACGAATCGTAGGGGTCGATCACCTTGTAGCCGAACTGCTCTTGCGCCAGCAGCGGGTTCGCCCCGGTCTTTGCCACGATGACGGCGTCTTCCGTCCCGTCCCCATCCAGGTCACCGGTAAGCAGCAGGATGGGCGGAGCGCCTTTCAATACTTGTCCGCCAACGCCGCGCGGGGTGAACGGCGCGATTTTGATGTCGCCACCGAACTGGCGGGTTACGTAATCGCCCAACTCCGCCGGAGTTGGGTTCGTGGGCATAGGCGCGGAAGCTTGCGCGGCCATCAAGACGGCAGCACACAAAAGCGAAGCCAGCAGCAGGCGCTTCATGTCCCCAGTCTAGCGCGATATGGCGCCGCCGCTGCATTTGCCGAACCAGCGTCGCCACTGACAGCCGCCGCGTGTCGAAAATGTTGCAGCTGCCCCACCCTGGCCGGTTTTGCCAGGGTGGGGATTTTCCGTCGTCGAATCCGGAAAGACCGGGGTGCCCCAGCTTCCGCTTCAGCGGAGGGGGATCTCTAATCAGTCGCCTCGTAATCGTTGCTCCTACTTGCGCAGGCCAGCTATACTGGATACAAGCTTCCCGGCCACCTGTAGGGCCATGGAGGGTCGTCTTCAGCAGTAGCGGTGACCTAAGTCGCAGTGCACGCGGGTTCCGAATAGCGCACGGGGCCACGAACTTGCTGCAAGCAGCGGCGGCTGGCCTGTTCAACACGCTGCTCCCCTCCGATTGCCGCCTGTGCGGCCTGCCTCTGCAGAATATCTCGCGGTTGCCCGTGTGTACGCAGTGTCTGGCGACCGTTCAGCGACAAGAAGAAAAGGTATGCACGGTCTGCGGCGAGCGCCTGCCGCAAGCTCTCGCCGACGAGAAATGCGGGCTGTGCCGCCGCGTGGAACAGCCGTTTGTGAAGGCGGCAGCATACGGCAGTTACGAGGGAAGCCTTCGCGGCCTGCTGCAATTGCTGAAATACGAGGGCGTGCGCCCGGCAGCAACATTGTTGGGACAAAAGCTCGCTGAGGTCTTGCGCGCGCTGCCGCGGGCTGATCGGCCGCGCCTGGTTGTTCCCGTGCCGCTACACGCGGTGAAGCTGCGGCAACGCAGTTTCAACCAGAGCGAGTTGCTCGCCTCGGTCGCGCTGCGGAAATTGGCGGACGTCGGTTTCGTCCTCGCCACCGACGTCCTCGTCCGCACGCGCGCCACCGTTTCGCAGACCGGACTAACGCGTCATCAGCGCCGCGAGAACGTGCGCGGTGCCTTCGCAGTGCGCGATGTCACGAAGATGAAGGGACGCGATATCGTCCTCGTAGACGATGTGTTCACCACCGGCACCACCGCGGCCGAATGCGCGCGCGTGCTGCGCCGCGCCGGAGCGGGACAGATTTTCGTTGCGACCGTCGCACGTGTACAGAAGCCGGAGGTCGCAGAGTTGCGGCCGATCGAACCACAGGGTTTTGCGGTCGCGGCGCAGGCAGGTTCCGCATGAGCGTGCGAGGCGTGCGCAGCAGCCACAAATCCGATGCGCCACCACCGCGCCGCGTGCAGAAAGGCGGCATGACCGCCCCGGTGCTCGTACTGAACGCATCGTATGAGCCCATCAACATCTGTGCCGCCCGCCGCGCCATCGTGCTGGTGCTGAAGGGCGTGGCCATGACGGAAGAAGAGAACGGCCACTACCTGCACGCCGCGCGCATGGCCATGCGGGTGCCGTCGGTGATTCGGCTGCTGGAGTATCGCCGCATCCCGCACCAGACGCGCGCGCTCTCGCGCAAGAACATCCTGCTGCGTGATCGCAACACCTGCCAGTATTGCGCGGTGTCGCTCCCTTCGAGCGAGCTCACGCTCGATCACGTCGTCCCGCGCTCCCGCGGCGGCGCATCGAGCTGGGAAAACCTCGTCGCTTGCTGCCACACCTGCAATCGCCGCAAAGGGAACCAGATGTCGCACGAAGCCAACATGAAGCTGCTGCGCGAGCCGCGCAGCTTCAATCTGCACACCAGCCGGCACCTCATCCGCATGCTAGGCCGCAGCGACGCCAAGTGGCGTAAGTATTTGTATTACTGAGCGGCGTACTTTCTAAAAGCTTCCGTTCTTTAGCATCAGCACAGCACGCGAGGCGCGGACGCCCCCGTCCGCGCGCCCGCGGCGGGCGAGATTGTGTGGGCACGGGCGACTGGCCCGTGCAGCCGCGAAGCGGGCAAAAGAACACAGCCCACGGCACCAGCCGTGGGTGGATTGCGTATGAGCGTCAGTCCCCGAAGGGGCGAAAGGCATCATCGCTAGTGCTGATGCGTCATCGCAGCCGAGCCCGGCCTTCCCACCCACCAGATCTCCAGCTTCTGCGGCGCATAATCTGCGAGCTTCACCACACGACGGTCGCCGGCGCGCTCACGCAGTCCGCTCTCCGTGCCGCCACGTCCGGCCACAATGTGTTCCCCGGCCGGCATCTCGCCGCGGTCGTAGGTGGCTATCGCGTGCGCCCGGTAAAAGTTCAGTCCGTATTCCACTTGCCGTGATACACCGAACACCGCCACGGGCAGCGGCGAGGTCTCGCTGCGCGCGATCTCTTGTGCCAACGGACGCGCCGACAACTTGGCATCCAGCGCCGGCGCATCCACCCGCAGGATCAGGGCCACGGCGATCACTATCGGCACCAACGTCGCGAAGCGCAGCAGCCGTAATCCATTCGCATAGACCGTCCACACCACACCGACGCACGCTGCGGCGGCACAAACTCCGGCAAGCAGAAGTCCGGCTTTCGGGATTGTCAGCCCCAGCAGCCGATAGGGAAGTACCGCAACAGCGAAGAGCAACAGGCCGACCCACAGACCGTGGGCGACAAGCAGCACACGGCTTTGCCGCTGTTGGTTGCGCGTCTGATCGCCCAGCCAATGTGCGAGCAGCAGCGTCCATGCCGGGATCGCGGGCAGGATGTAGCCGGGGAGCTTCGACTGTGAGAGCGAGAAGAAAATGATGGGAATCGTGCCCCACAGCAGCAAGAAGGGCGTCAACGGTTCGGGAGCAGACTTGTTTCGCATCGTTGCGACGACTGTGCGAAACGATTCCACGAACGCGGCCACGCCATAGATCATCCACGGTCCCAGCGACGCCAGCAGCACGGGCACGTAGTACCAGAAGGGCTGCCGATGCCGATAAGTGTCGGTCGCAAAGCGCGCCAGGTTGTGTTCCAGAAAGAAGATGCGAAAAAACGTGCCGGTGCGCTGCTCGACCAGCAAAAACCACGGCACCGCGATGGCAAAGAACAGCAATACGCCCGGCCACCACAGCGTCCGCAGGATGAACCGTGGCTCGCGGCGCAGGCAAACGAACGCCAAGATGATGAGCGCAGCAAGACCGGGCGCCACCGGTCCTTTCGCCAGCGTCGCCAGCGCCATGAAGCCGTAGAACGCCAGCAGCCAGCGGCCCATGCCCGTCTCATACCAGCGGAACCAGCAGAGCAGTGCGATGCAGAAATTCGCGGCCAGCGGCATGTCGGTGGAAGCACCGCGCGCGAAGCCGATGACGGCGGCGCTCGATGCCGTGATGAGCGCCGCGTCGAGCCCTTGGACCGCCGGCGTCTCGCCGGCGAGTCGGCCAGAGGCGGCGGCCTGGAGCTCGCGCTGGGCAAACCGCCAAACAGCAAACACCAACAGCGTCGCCGAAAAGGCCGACGGTATCCGCGCTGCCGAATCGCTCACGCCAAACAAGCGGTACGCAATCATCGCCTCCCAGTAATAAAGAATAGGTTTCTCGAGCCACGGCGCGCCGTTGAGTGTCGGCACCACCCAATCATGTCGCGCCAGCATCTCGCGTGCGATCTGCGCGTAGCGCGGCTCGTCAGCGCCGGTCAGGCCGAAGGCGCCGAGACCGAAGAAGAACAGGAAGCCGCAAAACGCAGCGAGCAGCAGCGGATCGTAGAGCGCTCGCCGCACCGCCGCCGGGCTCGCAGGCGCGTTAATGCTGGCCTCGCGGCGACTTGCGGAAGAAAGCGTAAAGACTCACCGCGACCCACGCCGTCTCCATGATGAAAAAGCCGAGCTGGAACGGGCGAAATGCGATATACGCGAGCACCGCCGAGCCTGCGGCATTCATCAGGTTGTACGCGGGGCGCGTCGCATCCATCCAGCGCATCTGGTGGCCGACGTAGGCGATGAGGATGACCATGGCGCCAATGAATGACGCGACCTGCGTCGCAAACGATGGTTGCATGGCGCCAGTGTACTAGGCGACCGTAGCGCCGGCGTCTCGCCGGCCCTTCAATGCAGGCAAGATTCACACGCGCGCCGCAACTCGGCGAGCACGCGCTCGGTCGCAGCCTCCAGCGGCCCATCAAGCGCGAAGCCCGACGCACAGCTGTGGCCGCCGCCGCCGAAATGTTCGGCGATGCTGCTGACATCGAGCGCGCCCTTGCTCCGCAGACTCACGCGCCACCGCCCATCAGCGAGTTCGCGGAAAAAGACGGCGACCTCGACGCCGGCGATGGCGAGCGCGTAATTCACCAGACCTTCGCAATCTTCTTCCAGGGCCTCACAGCGCGCCATGTCGGCGCGAGTGACGTGCATCGTGGTCAGGCGGCCGTCACGCTTCAGGTTCGAAAGCGCGGCGCCCATGAGTCGCATCTTGGATGTTGGATTAGAAAAGTAGACGTTCTTCGCGGCTCCGACCGGGTCAGCACCACACCGCACCAGCTCCTGCGCGAGCGCGAACGTGCGCTGGTTAACGCCGCTGAAACAGAACGCGCCGGTGTCCGTCAGCAAACCGGTGTACAGGCAGGTCGCGATCTCCGGCGTGATACAAGCGCCCGCCTGTCGTGCCAGCCGGTAGATCATCTCGGCGGTGGCACACGCGCTGGGATCGATCCAGTTCACGTCGGCGAAGGCACGGCCGCTCTGGTGATGGTCAATGTTGATCAGGAAGTGGCGGTCGAGCCCTTCGATGCGCGAGCGCTGTACGCTGTCGCACTCCAAGATGATGGCGCCGTCATAGCGGCCGTTCACGCTCGCCGCCTGGATGACTTCGTTGGCAAAGGGTAGCGGCTGGTAGATGACCGGAACGCCGTCGCGCAGGATGACTTCTGTCGTTTTGCCGAGCTGGCGCAGAATCTGGCTGCAGGCGAGCACAGAGCCGACGGCATCGCCGTCGGGACGCGCGTGCGAGGTCAGCACGAACCGCTGGCGTTGCTCGATGTGCTTCAGGACTTCCGCGAGCATCTGGTCCCTCTGTCCGAAAAACCGCGCCCGTTACGCCTTTCCAGCTTAGCGCCGCTTCTTCATGCGGGTCAGGAGCTGGTCGATTCTAGTCCCGTACTGCTCCGACTTGTCCAGTTCGAACGTCAGTTCCGGCGCGTGCCGCAGGCCCAGCCGTTCGGTGATCTCGTGCCGGATGAAGCCCTTCGCTGACATCAGGCCAGCGAGCGCTGCCTTCTGCTGCGCTTCATCTCCCATAACCTGTACGAAGACGTGCACCGATTTTCCGTCGGGCGCAAGGTGGACCTCGGTGACCGAAGCGGCAGTCACGCGCGGGTCCGTCAGCTCGCCCTCGACGATCGTGGAAATCTCTTCGCGCAGCGCGACGCCCAACCGTTCGTAATGATGCTGTCGTCCGCGGTTTTCGGGCATTGCAGCCTCAGTAATAACGACGGTGAAAGGCAGGTGCGGGTTTGCCGAGGAGAACAACCATTATAGAAAATCCACGAACGAATCGCTTACGTCCGCGCCATTCTCGTTGGCAATGCGCGTGGCCGCCCGCTCAACTTTTTCCATCAGGCCGGCCAGGTAATCACGCGACCCGCTGACGCTGACCACACCGATGGTCGCCCGCTGCCAGGCATCATCAGGATCCAGTTCAGAGACGGCGACATTGAAGTGCGCGCGCAGCTTGTCTTTCAGCGAGCGCAAGACCTGCCGCCGGTCTTTCAGCGAATGCGCGCCCTCGATGCGAAGCTCGATCGTGAGGAAGGCGATGGGCATCACGGCACGAGAAGAAGAGACTCTTTCGCTTCCGTTAGGAAAGAAACGATCTTGTCTCGATTCGCGCGAATCAGCACTTCGACTTGCTCAACAGTGCTGTTTCCGCAGCGCAGCCAAATGACCTTTCCGAATCGCCCGCTGCTCGAAGTCGTTGTCCTTGCTAATGATGGCGCAGCCGTAATCACGTGCATGCCGCCACGGTACTTCATCAGAAGTCGGTTTCGGGTCGATTCGCAACACGCTGACTGAACCAGGGAAGATATCGTTCAAGTCCCGAACGAGGTCGGGGGAGAGGTTCTCGTCAAAGAGCAGCTTCACGCGGGATAGCTGAGCAATTGCCGCTCGCGCTCGGCCGCGAAGAGCAAGCAAGCGCGAATGTCGTCGCGTTCCAGTTGCGGGAAGCTCGTTAGAAGTTCGGCCTCATTCATTCCAGAGGCAAGATATTCCAGGACATCCTGCACCGTGATCCGAGTTTCACGAATGCAAGGCTTACCGCTGCGGCGTTCAGGGTCGATAACGATGCGTTGCAGCAAGTCCATACCTGTAAACGCTAACCTTGTTTGTCTGGACGAACAACGAAAATCGCTACACCAGCGCTTCGGCCGCGACCTTCTCGGTAACAAACGCCTCGATCACGTCGCCGACCTTCAGATCGCCGTAGTTCTGGATGCCGATGCCGCACTCCTGGCCGTTGCGCACTTCGCCTACGTCGTCTTTGAAGCGGCGCAGCGAGCCGATCTTGCCTTTGAAGACCACCACGTTGTCGCGCAGCAAGCGGACTTCGTCGTCGCGCTTGATAGTGCCGTCCTGCACCTGGCAGCCGGCGATAGTGCCGACTTTCGGGATGCGGAACGTCTCGCGCACCTCGGCGCGGCCGCGGTACGTCTCTTTGATGACCGGTTCGAGCAGGCCCTGCATGGCCTTTTTGATCTCGTCCTGCAGCTCGTAAATGATGGAGTGCAGGCGGATGTCGACCTTTTCCTGCTCCGCCAGCTCTGAGGCTTTGCGCTCCGGCCGCACGTTGAAGCCAATAATGATGGCGTTCGACGCCGACGCCAGCAGTACATCCGTCTCGGTAATAGCGCCCACGCCCGAGTGCAACAACTTGATCTTGACCTTTTCGCCCGAGAGCTTCGTCAGCAGGTCGGCAATCACTTCCACTGAGCCCTGCACGTCGCCCTTCAGGATGATGGGCAACTCTTTCACGCCCGCCGTCTTGATCTGTTCCGCCAGGCCTTCCAGCGATACGCGCGAACTCTTCGCCAGTGCGGCTTCACGCGCCTTGCCCTCGCGATACTCGGAAACCTCGCGTGCTTTCTCGCGCTCGACCACTACGAACTGGTCGCCCGCCTGCGGCATGCCCTCAAGGCCCAGTATCTCCACCGGCGTCGACGGTGACGCTTCCGCCAGCGTGTTGCCGCGGTCATCGAGCATGGCGCGCACGCGCCCCCACGAATTGCCGACCACGAAGTGTTCGCCGGCCTTGAGCGTACCGTTTTGTACCAGCACGGTGGCCACCGGGCCGCGGCCGCGGTCGAGTTTCGCTTCGAGCACCACGCCCGAAGCGGACCGCGCCGGGTTCGCCTTCAATTCCTGCACGTCGGCGACAAGGCAGATCATCTCCATCAGCAGATTGAGATTTGTCTTCTGCTTGGCTGAGACGTCCACAAATACCGTGGTGCCGCCCCAGGCTTCGGGCATCAGGCCGCGATCCGCGAGCTGCTTCTTCACGCGGTCGGGCATCGCGTCGGGCTTGTCGATCTTGTTCACCGCAACGATCAGTTGCACCTTCGCCGCTTTGGCGTGGTCGATAGCTTCGAGCGTCTGCGGCATCACGCCGTCATCGGCTGCAACAACGAGGACCACGATGTCCGTGACTTTCGCGCCGCGCGCACGCATACGCGTAAAGGCTTCGTGGCCCGGCGTATCGAGAAAGACGATCTCACGCCCGAACGCCGGCGACTTGTCGTCCGTGATACGCACTTTGTACGCGCCGATATGCTGCGTGATGCCGCCGGCTTCGCCGCCGGCGACATTCGCTTCGCGGATGGAATCGAGGAGCGTCGTCTTGCCATGGTCGACGTGCCCCATGATGGTGACGACCGGCGGTCGCGACGCCAGCGCCGCGGCTTCTTCCGCCGGCGTGCCTTCCGGCGCCATGTCTTTCGCCGCTTGCTCTTCGAAGGTGATCACGCTCGCTTCCGCGCCGAAGAAGCGCGCCATCTCGGTCGCGAGCTCCTGATCGAGCGTCTGGTTGACGGTCGCGAAGACGCCCTTCGCAAGTAACCGCGTGATCAGGTCCTTGGCACGCACTTCGAGCTTCTCGGCTAGGTCTTTGACGCTGATGCCTTCTGTGATCTCGATCGCGCGCGTGATGGGCAGGGGTTCGCTCGTCGCCGACAAGCGCGGCGGCGGCACGAAGCCCTTCATCGGTCCTTCTTTGACCCCGCGCGGAACGTAGCGCTGCCCCGGACGCCGCGACGGGCCACCGGGACGTCCCGGTGCGCGTCCTGGCGCCGCCGGCATGCCCGGACCAACGCCCAAAGGTCGCGGCCCGCCAGGTCCCATACCGGGACGCGGCGTCGTCGGATGTTGGCGTCGTCCGCCCGGACCGAGCGGCGGACGCGAACCCGGCATCGCCGGTCGCGGCCGCTGGAAGATCGGCTGCCCCGGCACGGGACGACCCGGCTGTGGACGCTGCCCGATCGGCTGGCCGGGTGTGGGTGCTCCCGGACGCCGCGCGATCGGCATGCCCGGCAACGGCGCTTGCGGCGCGTGATACACCGGTCGCGGTCCCGTCTGCGGAACGATCATGCGCTGGCGGTCGGCCGGGGGTGCCACCGGCGTCGCGGCTTGTGGTGGCGCTGCCGGTGGTGCTGTCGGAGTTGCTGTCGGTGGCGCTGCTGCCGCGGGTGGCGCGGGAGGTGCAGGCGGCGCAGGCGGCGCCGGTGCGTGATGTATCGGCCGCGGTGTGGGCGGCGGAGGCGTGATGAATCGTGGCGCAGGGCGCTCTGCCGCCGGCGGTGCAGGCGTTTCTTTCGGCGGCGTCGCTGCGGGTGCGGCGGGCTTGGCAGCGACCGTCGGCGCGGCGGGTTTCGCCGTCGCTGCCGGAGCAGCAGGCTTCGCGGGTGCAGCCGACGCGGGCGCTTTCTGCGTAATGGCTTTCAGCACATCGCCGGGGCGCGAGATCTTTGAGAGGTCGAACTTCGTCTTGATGCCGTCGTCCGCCGCGGGACGCGCCGCGCTCTTGCTGGCGCGCGCTTTTTCCGCGTCAGCCTGCTTGTTGAAGTGCTGACGCACCCGCTCGGCTTCGTCGAGTTCCAGCGAACTCGAGTGCGTCTTTTTCTCGGTGACGCCGACATCGCCCAGGATGTCAAGAATCGCCTTGCTCTTGACCTCCAGTTCGCGCGCCAGATCGTTGATGCGGACTTTAGACATTCACACCTATTCAATGATTTCGTGAATTAGTGATTGTGTGATCTGCAAATCGCCAAATCATCCAATCGCCAATTCGCCTAGTTACTTTTCCTCCGGCGGAACGCTCTCCTCGCCGGGGTTTTCCCCATGCACGTGTACTTCGCTCACGTCAGCCGGCGGCGCATTCTCAACGCCCGAGATGGCTGCTGCCTCCGTGGTCTGTTCTTCTTCCACCAACTCAGAAACGCTTTCGTTGCTGGCGTCGGCCATCTGCGACAAGCCTTGCGTGTCGCCCGATTGTCCGGCTGAATCCGGCCCCTGGTCGTCGGCCGGGGCCGTCGCGACCTCGCCGGTCGCGTCGCCTTCGGCCGGAGCACCGGCGTCGGCATCGGTCGCCACCAAGTCCGCGTCCGATTCCGTGCCCGGCTCGGCCGGCGCAGCTTCGACAGCGCCTTCCACGACACCTTCCGCCACGTTTTCCGCTGTGGCGGCCTCCCCACTCTCTAAGCTGGAAAAGAAAGTATTCACCGCCAGGCTGATCTTTTCCACTGTTTTCGGGCCGATCCCAGGGATCGCCTCGAGCTGTTCCGGCGTCATATCGGCCAGCGATTCCACTGTGGTGATGCCCGCTTCCTGCAGCTTCTGGATCAGGCCCTCGCCCAGGTCGGTCACGCGGTCCAGCGGAGTCGTTGTGCCCACCAGCGCCGCCATCTGCTGCTCCACCTCTTGCCGTTTCTCTTCTTCACTCTTGATGTCGATCTTCCAGCCGAGGAGCTTTGCCGCCAGCCGGACGTTCTGCCCCTTCTTGCCGATGGCGAGCGAGAGCTGCGTGTCATCCACGATGACTTCCAGTTGCTTATCCGCCGAATCAACGATGCTGACGCGCGCCACCTTCGCCGGCTGCAAGGCTTTTTCTGCAAAGGTGACCGGGTCCTCGTGGTACTCGATGATGTCGATCTTCTCGCCGCGCAGCTCGCGGATGATGGATTGCACCCGCATGCCTTTCATGCCGACGCATGCGCCCACCGCGTCCACGTCTTTGTCTTTCGACATAACGGCGATCTTGGTGCGCTCGCCGGCTTCGCGCGCGATCGCGCGGATCACGACGGTGCCGTCGTAGATCTCCGGGACTTCCGTCTGGAACAGGTGTTGCACCAGCTCCGGCGCGGCGCGCGAAACGATGACCTGCGGACCCTTTGAGGCCTTCTCGACATTGCGGATGATGATGCGCGCCCGCTCGCCCACCGCGAACGATTCCAGCCGCGACGATTCCTTCCGCGGCATGCGCGCTTCCGCCTTCCCCATGTCCCAGATCGTGTCTGGCCCTTCCACGCGTTTCACTGTCGCGTTCAGGATCTCGCCCACGCGCCCGATGTATTCGTTGTAGACCGTGTCCCGCTCCGCCTCGCGCACCTTCTGGAAGATCACCTGTTTCGCCAGTTGCGCCGAGATGCGGCCCAGGCCCGTGGGATTCCCCATGTCGTGCGTAGCGCGGTGCCAGCGCACCTCACCGCCGACTTCGACGCTGGGGTCCACCTTGCGCGCGTCATCGAGCGTGATCTGCGCGTTCGGGTCCTCTACTTGCTCCGGCTGCTCCACCACGCTCTTCACCGCGAAGACGCTGATCGCGCCCGTGTCCTTATCGAGCGACGCGCGCATGTTTTCCTGAGACTTCAGCGACTTGCGCGTCGCGATCACCATGGCGTCTTCGACGGCGCTCACCACGATCTGCGGATCGATGCCCTTCTCGCGGCTCAGGTTCTCGATGTTCGTGTACAGATCACTTGCCATAAGAAATCTCAGTTGTCAGTTGCCGGTACTCGGTTGCCAGTCTTCGCGCCGCACGACGTTGCGGATGTCACTGGCAACTGACAACCGGCAACTGAATTTAGAACTCCGGCTCCACGTTTGCCCGGTCTACGTTCGCCAGTTCGATCTCCACCTGGTGCGAGGGCGATTTGCCCGCCTTGCTCTTCTTCTGCGTCGTCTTCAGTTCCAACAAAAGCCGCCCATCGCCAAAGCGCTCCAGCCGGCCCGTAAACGCCTTCTGGCCCTCGACCGGCTCACGCGTCACCAGCTTCACCCGCTGGCCCACGCTGCGCTCCCAGTCGCGCGCCTTGACCAGCTTGCGGTCCAACCCGGGCGACGATACCTCCAGGGTGTAACTCGCTCCCGGTATCACATCCTCGACATCGAGGATGGTCGAAACCTCGCGGCTAAGGTTCGCGCAATCGTCATGCGTGACCCCAACCACCGCCGCCTGCCCATCCTGCGTGGACACGGGCGACTCGCCCGTGTCTCTGTCGATCGTGATGCGCAGCATGCGGGCGGGCCCACCGCCCCGCAATTCCACCTCGACGATCTCCAGCCCCAGGTCCCGCGCTACGCGCTCAGCAATCTCGCGGACCCGGTCTTCTACCGTCATGCAGCTGCTACAGGGAGGAGGGAAGGAGGGGAGACGAATCAAGCACAAAGCCCCGACGTCCTCCCATACTCCCTTCCTCCCCGTGGAAGTTTTTTCTTGCCAAAAATAAAGTGGGCTCTCGCCCACCGGTGTGCTTCGCCGAAAGCCTCGGCCGCCCCCAAGAGCCCTACAGGGCGGTCAACACACAACTACCAAACTTCGATTCTACGCCCCCGACCGGCAAAAGACAAACGCACCACCATAATGCCAATGTCAGCAGCGCGGTATTCGATTAGCCTGTGTCCGCCATAAATCCACGCGCGAGAACGTCATGTCACAGAACCTTACCGCCGCCCGCGAATATCTGGCCGCCCTCGAGCAATTCGCTACCGGCCCCACCCTGGGCCGCTTTTTCGCGCCCGATGCCGTCATCGAGGAGTTTCCCAACAAGCTCTTTCCCGAAGGCCGGCGCAGCAACCTGATCGCCGCCCTGCAGGCCGCCGAGCGCGGCCGCACCTTGCTGACCAAGCAGACGTATGAGGTCCGCAATGCCATCGCCAGCGGCGATGCGGTCGCCCTCGAGGTCACCTGGACCGGCACGCTCAACCAGCCCGTAGGCGGCTTGCCCGCCGGCGCCCAAATGAAGGACCACTTCGCCGTCTTCTTCCAGTTTCGCCAAGGCAAGATCGTCGCCCAACGCAATTACGACTGCTTCGAACCGTGGTGAGCAGTATCGAGTACGGAGTACCGAGTACCCAGTACCGAGCGGTCCGTGACTTTGATTGTCTGGGGACGGGCGCCCTCGCCCGTCCAGCCGGTGCGCCAGCACCGGAGCCTGCGATGCCGCCAAAGTGGGGATATAACTTCTGGCTAAACGGATCTGCCGGAAATCCGTGGCTAACTTCTTTAGATCGACGGATCATCCCTGGAGGGGGCGCGCTCCCCCGATTTGTATCGTCCAACATAGCGGAGCGGCCCGATCAGGCCGCGGAGCGCGATAGCCGGGCCTCGCGGGTGCTTGGGCGAGCATTGAGCTACAGCGGTTTGCGACCGGAGGGAGCCGAAACAAAGCAGCGGAGCGACAGAAATAAAGAACCAGACGCTCACCGCCGCCGTATCATAGCCGTCCATTCGGACGTGCCTTTTGTGACCATGCCAGCACCAGCTCCGCACCCTGTGCTCGCCGCCGCCGGCGTCACCAAGCGCTTTGGTAGCAACCAGGCGCTGGCCGGCGTCACGCTGAACCTGCAAGCGGGAGAATGCCTGGGATTGCTCGGCCCGAACGGCGCCGGCAAGTCCACGTTCGTACGCACCATCGTGCGCCGCGTCATCCCCGATGCCGGAACGGTCACGATGCTCGGTCACGACGCGGGTTCGCCCTCGGCGCGCGCCCTCATTGGTTATGTCCCGCAGGAGATCGCGCTTTATCCCCTGATGAGTGTGCGCGAAAACCTGCTGGTGTTCGGGCGCTACCAGAAACTCACTCCCGGCGAGCTCAATGCCGCGATCGTGTGGGCGCTGGAATGGGCCGCGCTGCACGACCGCAAAGAAGAACGCGTAAAAGCGCTGTCCGGTGGCATGAAACGCAGGCTCAACATGGCAGCCGGCCTGCTGCATCGGCCGCGCATCGTGCTGCTCGATGAACCGACGGTCGGTGTCGACCCGCAATCGCGCGAGCGTATTTACGCCATGATCACCGGCCTGCGCGATGAAGGCGTGTCGCTCATCTACACCACGCATTACATGGAAGAGGCCGAGCGGCTGTGCGACCGCATCGCCATCATTGACCACGGCCGCATCATCGCGGAAGGCACGCGCAATCAATTGGTGCAGGCGTCGTTCGGCACGGAAGCGGACCTCGCCGTCACGCTCAGCGATGTCTCCGCCGACGCCGCGGCGTGGCTCGCAGCACGCGGTGCTCGCTTCGCCGATGGCGTAGCGCGCTTCCGCGTAGCGAATCCCGCCAGCGATGTCGCCGAAGTGCTGGCCGCGCTGCGCGACCGCAACCTCGCTGTACAAGACCTCTCCCTCCGTCAGCCGAACCTCGAGTCCGTTTTCCTGCACCTGACCGGAAGGGAGCTGCGCGAATGATCGCTGCCATCGTGCGCACCGGCTTCATGAACCTGCGCCGCGACCGCGCTGCGCTGACGCTAAGCTTCGTCGTGCCCATCGTCTTCTTCTCCATCTTTGCCGTCATCTTCGGCCAGCAGCGCAACTCCACGGCAAAGGTCCACGTCGCTATCGCTGACGAAGACCACAGCGACTTTTCCCAGCGTCTGATCGAAGCCTTGCAGAGCGAAGGCGGACTGCGCGTGCAACTGACGCCGGCCGCAGAGAAGAATGAAGCCGCAAAGCCACCCTACGATCGCGCGGGGGCCGAAAAAGCGGTTCGCAATGGCGATGTCCCGGTCGCGCTGGTGATTCCTGCCGGCATGGGCGCAAAAGGCTTCACCTTTGCCCCGGAAGGCAAAGAAGCGCTCAAGCTCATCCTGTTCAACGACAGCTCCGATCCGGTCGCTTCACAGGTGGTCGCTGGCCTGCTCCAAAAAGCCGCGATGACGGCGATGCCCGACGTCATGGCCGCCACCGGTTCCGAATATTTCGAAAAAGCCACGGGCGGCCTCACGCCGCAACAGCGCGCCGGCTTGCAGAAACAACTAGACGAACTGCGCCAGCTCTCGCAGCAGCGCAAGCGTTCCGCCGCGGCGAACGATGCGGCGAAGCCGAACGATGCCGCTGCCGCTGCACAAGGCGGACTCATTCCCATCGACGTGCGTGACCTGCTCGGCGAGAACAAAGTGAATCCGATCATCGCGTTCTACGCCGCGGGTGTGGGGGTGATGTTCATGCTCTTCACCGCGAGCGGCGCCGGCGGCGCGCTGCTCGACGAAGCCGAGAGCGGAACGCTCGACCGCGTGCTCTCGTCGCGCGTCACCATGACGTCGCTGCTCGCCGGCAAACATGCCTACATCGCGCTGCTCGGCTGCGCGCAACTGCTCATCATGTTCATCTGGGGTCAGGTCGTCTTCAAGCTCGACCTGCTACACCACATCCCCGGCTTCATTGTTATGTCGGTCGCTACGGCGCTCGCCGCCGGCGGCTTTGGACTGGTGCTCGCCACATTGTCGAAAACGCGGGCACAACTCGGCTCGCTTTCTACCCTGCTCGTGCTTTCGATGTCGGCGCTCGGCGGCAGCATGTTCCCGCGCTTCCTCATGCCGGAAGGCATGCAGCGCTTCGGCCTGCTGACCTTCAATGCCTGGGCGCTCGACGGCTTCACCAAAGTCTTCTGGCGGGATGAGCCCATCTCGCATCTGTGGCCGCAAGTCAGCGTGCTGCTGGTGGCCGCAGTCGTGTTTTTCCTGATCGCACATCAGTTGGCTCGGCGTTGGGACGCAGTTTAAGAATGAAAAATGCAAAATGAAAAAACGCAAAATGGAAGTTGAGCTCATTTTGCATTTTGCATTTTTAATTTTGCATTCTCCTTCCATTCCCGTGCCGCATCGACGAGCGCTTTGAACAGCGCGCGTGATCCCGGATCGTCATCGGTCGAACGTTCCGGATGCCACTGCACCGCCAGCACGAAATGGTCCGGTGATGTTCCCTCGAGCGCTTCGATGACATTGTCTTCGGGTGCGCGGGCAACAGCGCGAAGGCCGTCGCCGATGACTGCTGCCGCCTGATGATGGCTCGAGTTGATCGCTGAATCTGCCGGCGATACTCCCGCGCCTTTCAGGATCGCCGCCAGCCGGCTCGCCGGTTCCACGGTGACACGATGCGCGCGCGGCGCCGCGCGTCCGGCTTCATGGTTCACGTTGGTTGCAATGTGCTGCAACAATGTTCCGGTGCGCCACACGTTGAGCGCCTGCAGGCCATAGCAGATCCCGAAGATCGGCTTGCGCATGTTGTAGGCGTCTTGCAGCAGCAACTCGTCCACGGTGTCGCGAGCCGCGTCGGCGGGCGCAGTGTGCGGACCGCGCTGCGCGTCGTACTTTTGCGGGTCGACGTCCGCCGGACTTCCCGGCAGAAGCACCGCATCGCAGTCGGAGATAAGCCGCGCGATCTCGTCGGGCGTGCGATCAAGCGGAATGCGTACCGGCTCGCCGCCGGCCGCGCGCACGGCGTCTTCATACTGTGGCAACGAACGCTCGTTATAGTCGGGCTTCGCGGAGTGCGGCAGCGGAATAGCGATGCGGGGCTTCATCACTCGTCACTCAAACGCTTTCGTCGTCACGGCATCAGCCGGCGCGGTCTGCGGCGGCGCGATGGTCGCGTGCTGGTAATACATATCGGAGAGCGCCTGTTGCACCGCGGCACCGAGCTTGTCCATGTCGCGCGGTCCGTAGCCCGCAGCGGAGATCGCTTCGCCGACGATCATGGTGAGCGGGCGTGGCCGGATGTGAAAGCCATTCATCGGCAGCGCTTCCCATGCCCCGACGATTGCGACGGGCACGATGTCGCATTGCGCCTTGATGGCGATGTAGAACACGCCGCCCTGGAACGGCTGGATGTGGCCATCGGTGCAACGTCCGCCTTCCGGAAAAACCAGCAGCGGCATGCCGGCGCGCAAAGTGTCCACGCCGCGGTTCAGACTGCGCAGTGTCGTTCGCGGATTGCCTTGGTCAATAGCAATCTGCCCCGAACGCGTGAGGTGCCAGCCGAGAAAGGGGTAACGGAACAGCTCTTTTTTCGCGAGGATGCGGAACTGCTCGGGGATACTGGCGTAGACCGCTGGAATATCGAGCGCCGAGCCGTGATTCACGGCGAACATGACGCCGTCGCTGCGCCGCAAACGTTCCGCGCCGATGATTCGCACCGGACACATAACGGTCTTGAGAATGAGCCATGACCAGAAGCGTGCAAAGCCGTGCTGGATGCGGCCTTTCGGGTCGAAGAATGACGAGAGCAGCGACAGCGCGCCCAGCACGATGGTGTAGAGATAAACCAGCGGATCGAGGATGAGGATGGAACGCGCCCAACTGAGGGCGTCCACGAATTTGGATGTGCGCGCCAACCCTTCAATGTAACCCGAAAATGCGTCGTTACATGTAGAACAGGCTGAGGCGCGGCAGGCGATGCCGCTCCAGTAGCCGCTTGTGCACGTACTGCCGATGCAGCCGGTCGATCTGGTCCACCGTCAGCGTGCGACGAAACGGCGCCAGGTCGCGGTCAGCTTCGGTGCGCACGGCGAGCAGGTCCGCATCGCTGGCCGATGCCAGCAAGCTCGCCAAAAGCTTTTCTTCGAGCACGGTCAGCAGTCGTTCCAGGTCTTCCAGCGAGCGCGCAGCAGACGGCATTTCCGTCGCCGCGCGCTCGAGGGCGGATGCGGACTCGCGCGCCAGCGTCTGCGCGGCGGGCGGCAGGTCGCCGAGGCGCTGGGTAAGCTCGGTGGCGTTGCGGCGCAAGTAGTCGCTGATCTGAGGTGTATCAAAGCCCGCGTCGGTAGGTTTGCGCTCGGCGCCGACCGCGGCCTCCTGCATATCTTCCACCGCCGTGAGGACGGCCTGCGCGCAATATGCCAGGCTGTTCACCTTGCGCGATTTTGATTTGCGCTGGTCGTAGCGGTCGAACGTTTCATCGATACCGCGCAGAACGGCTTCCAGCGGTACGCCGGCATCTTTCCACGTCTCCATCAATGCCCAGTCGAGCGTCGAGACGATGAGGTGCGTGCCGCGGCGGCGGCAGAAGTGCTCTTCGATGTCGGAGAAGTAAGTGAAGCGCGGCTGCATCGAATGAAAATCTCACCACGAAGGCACGAAGCCACAAAGAAGATTCTTCAGGCTTCGTGACTTCGCGTCTTCGTGATGGACTTGGTGTGCCGTTCCCAGATGAGGCGCAGGCCTTCAAGCGTCAGTAAGTCGTCCACCTGCTCGATGTACTTCGAGCCGCTGCCGATGAGCGGCGCCAGGCCGCCGGTGGCGATAACGCGTATTTTGTCCCCCGGCCTCTGCTGCATCTCCGGCAGCATGCGCTCCAGGATGCCATCCACCAGGCCGAGATAGCCGTAATACAAGCCGGATTGCAAATGCCCGACGGTATTGGTGGCGACGACCTTCGGCGGCTTGCGGATCTCGACGCGTTGCAGGCGCGCCGCACGGTTGAATAGCGCATCAGCACTGATGCCCAGCCCGGGCGCGATCGCGCCACCCACGTACTCGCCCTTCGCGGAGATGCAATCGAACGTCGTCGCCGTGCCAAAATCCACCACAATGCAGGGCCCGCCGTACTTCGCGAACGCGGCCACGCCATTCACAATACGGTCAGCGCCGACCTCGGCGGGAGTGTCCACCTTGACCGGCATCCCGGTCTTCACGCCCGGCTCGATGAACAATGGCTGCTGATTGAAATAACGTTCCGCCACTTCGCGTAGCGTCGGGTCCATCGGCGGCACCACAGACGAGATCACGATGCCGCTGACCGCACTCGGATCGACGCCACCCATGGCGAACAGGTTGCGGAAGAGCACGCCATATTCGTCCACGGTTTGAGTGCGCGTAGTGGAAACGCGCCAATGAGCCGCGAGGTAAGGAAACTCGCCACCGAGCGGCGAAGGGGCAGTTTGGCCCTTTGCCTGGCGGGCAAAAACGCCCAGCACCGTATTCGTGTTGCCGACGTCGAGGACGAGGAGCATGCGAGTACCGAGTACCGAGTTGCGAGTTTAGTCTAGACGGCGCGTACACCACCAGAGAGTACGGTGTTGATGCCTTGGTTGGTGCGAATACGCAGAAAGCCGCGTTCGTCGAGCCCTTCGGTGGTGCCTTCGTAGCCCCCTTCTTCTTCCACGCGCACGCGCCGACCGCGTGCGGTGGACGAGGCAGCTTCAAATCGCCGCATCAATGATGCACGTGCTTCGGCGGGCGTCGCGAGCAACTGCTCGTACTCGCGGTCCAATGCCTTCAGCACGGCAGCAGCCAGCGCGACGCGCGAAGTGGTGCGCCCCGTCTCCAGGAGCAATGACGTCGCTATATCGCGCAACGGCGCGGCAAACTGCGATTGGTTCACGTTGATGCCGATGCCGACCACGGCGTGCCGCAAGCGCGTCGCCTCCGCGTTGAGTTCGATGAGGATGCCGCAGAATTTGCCGCTGCCGAACAACAGGTCGTTGGGCCAACGCAGATCGGGACGAACGCCAGTGGCCGCGGTTACCGCATCGGCCACCGCGAGCCCCGTCAGCAGTGACAGCATGAGGACATCCGCCGGTCCCAGCTGTGGCCGCAACAGCACTGAGCAGTAGATACCGGCATTGCGTTCGCTCGACCAGGAATGGCCGCCGCGACCGCGGCCGGCAGTCTGCTCTTCGGCGAGAAAGACGCTGCCCTCGGGCGCATCTTGCGTTGCCGCCGCGAGCGCGGCGCTGTTGGTGGAGTCCACGCGAAAATAATGGTGGAGCTTGCCGGCGAAGCGCGTGCCGCGCACCAGCGGCTCCAGCACTTCAGGCAGCAGCAGATCCGGGACCTGCTCGAGTTGATAGCCCGTGTGCGGCCGGCCGGCAATTTCGACTCCGAGTTCGCGCAATTGCTGTACCAGGCGCCAAACTGCGTCGCGCGAGATGCCGAGTTCAGCGGCAAGCTTCGTGCCGCTCATCACCACCATAGGATGGTCGGCCAGCAGGCGAACGAGCCGGCCCAAGCGAGCGTCGGTGCGGCCGTCGGCCTCGGTAACCAGCGATTTTGCGGCTGTTTTAGGGATGGCGGGATTATAGAAAGGCGAAGGGCAAAAGGAAAAAGTCAAAAGGGACTTTGCGCGCTCGGCACGAAGTCCATGGTTTTCACTTTTGCCTTTTACGTTTTTACTTTTGCCTTTGCTACGCCGGCACAATGCGCATGCTCAAGTCCACCGCCGACGCCGAGTGCGTGAGCGCGCCGACGGATATGTACTGCACGCCCGTTTCGGCGTAGCTGCGGACATTCTCCAAGTTGATGCCTCCGGAGACCTCGAGCGGGATGCGGCGCGTGTGATGGCTGACGCGCTCAACGGCGCTGGTTACATCGGCCACGCTCATGTTGTCGAGCAGGATGGCCTCAGCGCCGTGGGCGAGCGCTTCTTCGAGCTCGGTCAGCGAACGCACCTCGCACTCTAATGGCTGTTCTCCGCGGCGATGGTTATGCGCGCGCTCCAGCGCCGCCGCAATACCGCCGGCCAGCGCCACGTGATTGTTCTTGATGAGCACGCCGTCGCTCAGGTCAAGCCGATGGTTCATCCCGCCGCCGCAGCGCACGCCGTATTTGTCAAGCACGCGCATGCCTGGGACGGTCTTGCGTGTGTCGAGAATGTGCACGCGTGTGCCGGCGACCGCGTCTACAAACTTGCGCGTGAGCGTCGCGATGCCGGAGAGCCGCTGCAACATGTTGAGGATGACGCGCTCGCATGCCAGCAGGACGCGCGCATTGTGGCGCACCACGGCGATGGCCTGGCCGGGATGCAGGCGGACGCCGTCGAAGACTTCCGGATGGCTCGTGACCTCAGGATGCGCGACCACGGTGCCGTCGAGCGCCGCGAATACCTCGAAGAAGCGCTGCACGCAGCCCACGCCGGCCAACACGCAATCCTGCTTCGCCAGGATGGTGGCGATGGCGCGCTGGTGCGGATCGATGCAGGCGTAGGTGGTCGCGTCGCGCGTGGCGCGGTCCTCCGCCAGCGCATTCTCCAGGATCGCCGTGATGCTGCGACTATTCCAGTTCATCGAACGACTGCCATAGTGTCTTTCGTGAAACCTTGTGACCTTTTGTGGTTGCTCTTTTTCGTCAACCAAGAGCACAGCAAGGACACGAAGATCATCCGCTTGTTCCCAACTCCGCCAATGCCCGCTCGGCCTTCTCGATCAATACCTTCAACTCGGCTTCGCGCTTGCGCAAGCCTTCGACTACTTGTGCCGGCGCCTTTCCGAGGAACCCTTGATTGCTTAACTGCGCCTGCGCGCGTGTCATTTCGGCGCGCATTTTTTCTAGCTCCTTATTCAGGCGCTCGCGCTCCGCGGCAGTATCGAGCAGGCGATGGTACACGACGGCCACATCGAAGCGCGCGCTACTGCGCGTGTTGGGTTTGCCGGAGAGCGATTGGCTAACGAACTCGATGCTTTCGACGTTCGCCAGCTTCTCCAGTGCGCCGCGGTTCTGCTCGATCAGGGCGCGGACCGGGGAGTCAGCGAAAAACTGGATCGGCGTCCGCGCCTTCGTCTCCACTTTCATCTCCGCGCGCAGATTGCGGATGCTGACGATCAGCTCTTGCAGCAACATCATGTCGGCTTCGACAGCGTCGTCGATCTGTTTCGCGTCGGGCTGCGGAAACGCCGCCAATGCCACCGATTTCTGCGGCGGCTTGCCATCGTAGATCGCGAGCCACAACTCATCGGCGAGGAACGGCATGAAGGGCGCAAGCAAGCGCACCGACGCTTCAAAGAGCGACACGATGTTATCGAGTGCTTGCGCCGTGTTCTTGTTTGCGGCTTCATCCGAGCCGACGTTCATGCGCAACTTCGCCAGTTCGATATACCAGTCGCAAAACTCTCCCCAGAAAAAGTGATAGACCTGCGCCGCGGCCTCGTGGAAGCGATATGTCGCCAGAGCTTCATTGATCTGCTGCGTCGCACGCTGCAAGCGCGAGAGGATCCAGCGGTCTTCCAGGGCGACGGGCTTGAACCTGGCAAGCGACACGGGCGAATCGCCCGTGTCCACGCGAGCGAACTCCGCCAGCGACCACGCCCCGCTCTCCTGCGCGCGGTCCACATTCATGAAGATGAAGCGCGCGGCGTTCCAAATCTTGTTAGCGAATGCGCGGTTGGCATCGGCGTCCTTCTCATTGAAGGCGATGTCAGTGCCGGGCGCGGCTTTGCTGGCAAGCGTGAAGCGCAACGCGTCCGTACCGTAGCGCTGCAGCACTTCGATGGGATCGACCACGTTGCCCTTGGTCTTTGACATCTTCTGGCGCTCGGCGTCGCGCACCAGCGAGTGTATGTAGACCTCGCGGAAGGGGACGGAGTCGGGATTGAGCCCGTCCGGCGCTTGCGCGCCGCTCGCGGACGAGGGCGTCCGCGCCACGTGATCTTCGGAGACACTCGCCCGCTTGATCGCCGCATCCTGCTGGTGGTCCTTCATGAAGTGGCAGCCGAGCATGATCATGCGCGCCACCCAGAAGAACAAAATGTCGAAGCCGGTGATGAGCAGCGACGTGGGATAAAACGCTTCGGCGTCGCGCGTGGGTTCGGGCCAGCCGAACACGGTGCAGGGAAGCAGGCCCGACGAGAACCACGTGTCGAGCACATCGGTATCCTGCTCGATCTTGGCGGAGCCGCAATGCGCGCACTTCTTGGGGTCGGTGAGTTCGACCGTGATCTCGCGACATTCCGCGCAATGCCACGCCGGGATGCGATGCCCCCACCACAACTGGCGCGAGATGCACCAGTCGTAAATGTTGGTCATCCAGTTCAAGTAGATCGCTTTGTAGTTCTCCGGCGTGAAGCGGACAGCGCCGGTGGTCGCGGCACGGCGCGCGCGCTCAGCCATCGAAGCCCCTCCGGACTTCGGGTCTTTATTCACCGCAATGAACCACTGTGTCGAAAGCCGCGGTTCGACCACGGTGCTGCAGCGCGTGCATTTGCCGAGCGGGATGACGTGGTCTTTCACCGCGCCGAGCAGGCCGCGCTCGCGCAGGTCATTGACGATGCGTTCCCGCGCCTCGTAGCGATCTAGGCCCGCATACGCTCCTGCGTTCTGGTTCATGCGCGCCGTCTCATCCATCACGTCGATCTGCGGCAGGTCGTGGCGCTTGCCGGCGGCGAAATCGTTGGGATCGTGTGCGGGCGTGATCTTCACCGCGCCAGTACCGAATTCAGGATTCGCGATCTCGTCGAGGATGATGGGAATCTCGCGCTCCATCAACGGGAGGCGAACCTTCTTGCCGTGCAGGTGCGTGTAACGTTCATCTTTCGCGTTGATCGCCACCGCCGTGTCGCCCAGCATCGTCTCGGGGCGCGTCGTCGCCACCGTGATGAACTCGTTCGTGCCCTCGACCGGATACCTGATCTCGTAGAGCTTGCCGTTGGTCTCTTCATGCACGACCTCGAGGTCGCTGATCGCCGTCACGCAGCGCGGGCACCAATTCACGATGTAGCGCCCGCGGTAGATCAGGCCATCGTTCCACAGCGCGACGAACGCCGCGCAGACGGCGTGCGACAAGCGCTCGTCCATGGTGAAATATTCACGCTGCCAATCGACGCTGTCGCCGATGCGGCGCATCTGCTGCACGATGGCGCCGCCGTATTCCTTCTTCCACTCCCACACGCGCGCGATGAACGCTTCGCGGCCCAGGTCCTGACGTTTCTTGCCTTCGGCGGCGAGTTGGCGCTCCACCATCATCTGCGTTGCGATACCGGCGTGGTCGGTGCCCGGCAGCCACAGCGAGCGCCAACCCTGCATGCGGCGCCAGCGCGCGATGATGTCCATCTCGGTGTGGTTCAGCATGTGGCCCATGTGCAGCCGGCCAGTCACATTAGGCGGAGGCAGCAGCATGGTGTGGGCGCGCGCGGCTTCGCCGGGAGCGGGCGTCGCGACATGGAAAAGCTGTTCGCGGTCCCAGAATTCGGCCCAGCGCTGCTCGATAGCAGCGGGATCGTAGGCTTTGGGAAGGTCGTGCGGCATCGCAGCAAAAACCTGGCCACAGATTTTCACAGATCAGAACAGATAAATCCTCTGTGGGGCTGCGGCGAAGTAGTCCGCGCCTGATAGTTGCACGCGCGGGATCACAACCCAGCAGTGTAACAAACGCGATTCCTGAGGCGGCGTTGCTCCATCTGTGTTTATCTGGGTGATCTGTGGCTGATTCCCCCAAACTGCGGCGCAATGTTTACGCCTTCGGCGCGACGTCGTTCTTGAACGACACGGCCAGCGAGATGGCGTACTGGATCGTGCCGGCGTTCCTGCTGTCACTCGGCGCGGGGCCGGCGACCCTGGGATTGATCGAAGGGGTCGCTGAGAGTGTCGCGTCGCTGACGAAGCTGTGGTCGGGATGGCTAGCGGATCCTCGGGACGGCATCACGCCGCGGCGCAAGCCCTTCGTGGTGGCGGGTTACGCCATTGCCAATGCCGCCAAGCCGCTGCTCGCGCTGGCCACTGCGTGGTGGCACGTGCTCGTCATTCGCTTCGCCGATCGCGTCTCCAAGGGTGTGCGGGGCGCGCCGCGCGACGTGATGATCGCTGAATCGGTGGAGAAAGCGCGGCTCGGCTCCGCCTTCGGCCTGCTGCAGGCGATGGACAGCGCCGGCGCCATCGCCGGCCCGGCGCTCGCGTTGCTGCTGCTGCGCACTCTCGATATGCGCGCGGTGTTCTGGATCGCGGCCATTCCAGGAGCGGTGAGTGTGTTGGTAGTTCTGCTGGCCGTAAAGGAAACACGCAGCGAGGCTTCGATTGCAACGCCCGCCGCTGGCCCGCTGGCCGCCGCGGCGCCGGCGCTCCCCAAAAAGTTCTACTTCGTGCTGTGCGCCGTCACGCTGTTCTCGCTCGGCAATTCCAGCGACATGTTCCTGGTATTGCGCGCGGAAAACGTGGGCATTGCTACGTGGTTGGCGCCGTTGCTGGGCCTCGTCTTCAATGTGACCTACACGACGGCAGCGTGGCCCGCGGGCTGGCTGAGCGACCGCATCTCGAAGCCACGGATGGCGGCTGCCGGTTATTTCGTATTTGCCGCCACCTACGCCGGTTTTGCCTGGGCGCCGAATCGGGCCGCCATCTGGGCTCTGATGGCCTTCTATGGACTCTTTTATGCGCTGACGAACCCAGTGTTGCGTGCGCTGGTCGCCGAACAGGTCGCCCCCGAGGTGCGCGGTCGTGCCTTCGGCATCTTCTATTTCGCGACGAGTATTGCGATGCTGTTCGCCAGCCTACTCACCGGCGAATTGTGGAAGCACTTCGGCGCGCCGATCCCGTTTTGTTTTTCAGCCGCAACAGCGGCGCTCGCCGCAGTGCTGCTGCTGGTTCATTCTTTCTCCGCGACCAGATAAAGCGTTAGCCCGCCAAGTAACGCCAGCGTGGCAGCGCCGGCGATCGCCAGCGTCACAAAGCCGCGGTCAAACCAAGTAGGCAGGGCCGCGCGCGCCTCCGCCAGGCCCGGCAGCCATGACGGCATCCCCATCGTACCGACCCACAGCCAGGCACTCACGCCCAGCGCGGCGAGCGTCGCCAGCACGGCGACGATCTCCACCAGCACGATCGGCCGCGTCACGCGCTCCACTGCTTCGCGCCGGCGGCGCAACTGCGCGCGCCACCACAGCGCGCCGGCAGAAACTGCAGGTGTTTCCGCCACGGCCTGCGCACGTGCGCCGAGGAAAGCTTGCGTCAGCAGCACAGTTTCGCCGCACTGGCTGCATTCCGCCACATGCTGGCGCAATGCGGGCTCGCAGGCGGCCGGCCAGGCGCCGCTGCGCAGCGCTGCCGTCACTTCAGGTTCACGAACGCAAGTCAGGCTCACGATGCGCCTGCCCATCCCTGCTGCCGCAGAAAGCGCGCCATCTTTTTCCGCGCGCGGAACAACAGCAGGCGAATGCTGGTGGCGCCGAGACCAGTGATCTCCGCAATCTCCTTATGAGAGGCGCCTTCGGCATACGCCAGCCACAGCAACTGCCGCTCGCGCGGCTTCATGCGCACCAAAGCAGCACTCAAGGCGGCGTGCGATTCCAGTTGCTCGGATATGTGCATATCCACGGTCGGCTGCGCGGATTCCACCAATTCGTCGAGCGCGCTTGTCGCTGGCTTGCGCCAGTGGTCGCGCATCAGGTTCGTGGCGATGCGGAACAAGTAGCGGCGCTGCGCCACCTCGCCATCATCGCGCAGCGTGGCGCCGAGGAAGCGCAAGTAGGTTTCCTGCAAAAGGTCGTCGGCGAGCGCAGCATTACCCGAGACGCGCGCCAGGTACGCCCACAGTGGCCGCGCCGTGCGCTGGTAGAAGGCAGCGAACGCCTCGTCATCCATGTTGAGCGTCGTTGCCTGGGCCGCAGCGTACGCCTGCGATAAGGGATGGTCCCACGTGATGGAAGGCAGTCTCATGCTCGCTTCTCGTCGCGCTGTGCATCACAGCGCCGTGACGGATGCTCCCTTGCCGCTGTCAGCGTCAGCACGCTGCGGCATGATTCCCAAATGGACCGCGATGCCCCACGCCAGCAGCGCGGAGATGATAAACCCGATCCCCAGACTGAGCGAGAGCGTTCCAAAGACGCTCAGCACGCCGAAGTCGCGGAACTCGCTGCGCAGATAAGTAAAGCCGAGACCGACTAGCGAGAGCACTGTGCCGAGCTGCAATGGAATGAGCACCCGCGCCAGCGACATCCCGGAACGAGCATGCTCCTGGTGGATCGGCAGCATCGCCGATTCGAGGAAGCGCTTGCCGGCGTCGCTGCGGACGTAGGCCAGAAGCTCTTCGTTGCTGCTGAACTTGTCGAGCATCTTGTTATAAAGCTCGGTCTGCACCTTGAAAGTGCGCTTCCAGCGCAGATTCTCCAGCAGGGTGCTGAACAGCCACAGCGCGGCGCCGAGCACCAGCATGAAGAGGATGGCGGGACCGACCTCATTGAAGACATAACGGAAAGTGCGCTCGCGCGAGCTTTCGACCTCGTTCTCGCCGCGGGCATACTCATAGCGAAGACCCCCGACGCGCGAGAACAGATAGAACTCGGGATTGCGTGCCACCTCGGGATGCTGCTCGAGGAATTGCGCCAGTTGCGGATTCTGCCGCGTGACGAAATCGCGGTCGGCCAGCAGTTGCGGGTCGCGCGCCAGGATCTCGGTGATGCGCGGATTGTTGCGCAGTAATTCGAACAGCTGCTCGCGCGTCTTGGCGACGGCCTCATTGTCGAGTTGGTTGGCCGCAGCGGGCGTCGCCGCTGCCGGCGCCGGCTTGGCATTGCGTAGCGCGGTGGGTTGGGCCGCCAGCGGCAGACTAATGACCAGGATCAAGGCAAAAACCACGAATTTCGGCGCGTGCTTCACAAGCATCCCCCGGTAACGGTTTCGCTGACGTAAGAACGGGAGGCGGGCTGGAACGGTTAACAGCTATTTCTGGCTTGCGGACGGGCTACGGTAGCTGCGGCCTACCAGAATGACCAGGAGAACGAGGTTCGCAGACGTCGCTCCCATGGTGTCGAGCACCACATCACGCCAGGTGGCCGTGCGGTGTCCGGCAAAACTCTGGTGGAACTCGTCGAGGCCGGCGCTCACCACCGCGCTGGCAATCGCGAGCACCATCCAGCGCCAGTGCCAGAGCGGTTCGACCAGGCCGCGGACGGTGCGCCGCCACTCCGGCAGCGTGCCCCGCCAGCTGCGGAACAGCAGTGCGCCCAGAATCGCATAGCCCGCAAAGTGGCCCAACTTTCGCAACGCAACATGCAGAAGCCAGATATTTCGGACCGGCAAGTGGAAGTAGTGCACTGCCCGGGCGAGCCACACGAGCGTACGATTGCCGGAGAAAAGGTCGGTGCCGGCTATCGCGATGAGGCATAGCCAGAAGACGGGTGGCGCCCACAGCCACCACAGGGGAGCGCGAGCCGGGGCGGCGCTCACTCGACGTTGTAGTTCGGGGCTTCGCGCGTGATGATGACGTCGTGCACGTGGCTCTCGCGCAAGCCGGCCCACGAGATGCGCACGAAGCGCGATTTCTGCTGCAGCTCAGGCACGGTAGCGCAGCCCACATAGCCCATGCCGGATTTCAATCCGCCACAGAGCTGATGGACCATGGCCGCCAGCGTGCCGCGATACGGCACGCGGCCTTCGATGCCCTCTGGCACGAGCTTCGCCAGGCGGTTCGACTCGCCGTCTTCGGCTGTTATCGCGGGCGACGCCTCGCCGTCGATGCTCTGCATGTAGCGTTCGCTCGAGCCTTGCGCCATGGCAGAAAGCGAACCCATGCCGCGATACGTTTTGAACGTGCGGCCCTGGTACAGGATGGTCTCGCCGGGACTTTCTTCGGTACCGGCGAATAAAGACCCGATCATGACGACGCTGGCGCCGGCGGCGAGCGCCTTGGTGATGTCTCCCGAGTACTTGATGCCGCCGTCGGCGATGACGGGGACGCCGGCATCGCGTGCCGCCCGCGCTGCTTCCGCGATGGCGGTGATCTGCGGCACCCCGGCGCCGGTGACGACGCGCGTGGTACAGATCGACCCTGGTCCGATACCGACCTTCACCGCATCGACCCCGGCCCGCACCAGCTCACATGCGCCATCGAAGGTCGCCACGTTGCCGGCGATCAGGTCAACGTCGGGCAACTTTGCTTTCACCGCTCTCACGGCGTCCATCACGCGCGACGAATGCCCGTGCGCAGAGTCGATGGCGATCAAATCGGCCTTCGCGCGCACCATTTCTTGCGCGCGTTCGAGATAGTCGCCGGTCGCGCCGATGGCCGCGCCTACGCGCAGGCGCCCTTGCGCGTCTTTGGCGGCATTCGGATACTTCAACTTTTTCTGGATGTCTTTTACGGTGATCAGGCCCTTGAGGTTGTACTTGTCGTCGACCACCAGCAGTTTTTCCACGCGATGCTTGTGCAGGATTTGCTCGGCATCTTCCAGCGTGGTGCCCACCGGGACGGTGATGAGATTTTCTCTCGTCATCACCTTGTTGATGGGAATGTCGGTACGCGTCTCAAAGCGCAGGTCGCGGTTGGTGAGGATGCCGACCAGCTTCTTGTTCTTCGTGATGGGTACGCCCGAGATGCGATAACGCTTCATGACTTCGAGCGCGTCGCTGATCTTCTCGTCGGGCGACATGGTGATCGGGTCCACGATCATGCCGCTCTCCGAGCGCTTCACCTTGTCGACCTCGCTGGCCTGCTGCTCGATCGTCAGGTTGCGATGGATCAGCCCCAGCCCTCCCTGCTGCGCCAGTGCGATGGCGAGGCGCGACTCCGTGACGGTATCCATGGCGGCGCTGACGATGGGGATGTTCAGCGCGATGTTGCGCGAGAGCTTCGTGCGCGTATCGGCGAGCGCCGGCACCACGTCACTGCGGCCAGGAAGCAGGAGAACGTCGTCAAAGGTGAGCGCTTCAGGGACGGGGAAGTTGATCATGGTCTTCGCGATTTTACAGCAACGCGAGAACTCACCACGAAGGCACAAAAACACGAAGTGAAAGAAAACCCGGCATCTCGGCCGGGCTTCTGATTACTGGCGACTGACTGTTGGCTACTGGCCCTGCGGCGGCTTCGGTCCTTCCTTCTTCTTGTCGTCCTTTTTCTTCTTGCCCTTGCTCGAGGTCGAATCGCCTTTTTGCGGGACGTTGCTGGTAGCGGTAGCTGCGCCGGGTTGCGCCGCTTCGTTCACCTGTGTCGGCGGCGGCGGAGGAGCTTCAGTTGTCGGAGCGTTCGCTGGGGCCGGTGTTGCCGCAGGCGTTGCGGCGGGCGCTGCGTCTGCCGGCTTCGGCGCAGCCAGGTCCTCGATGCCGCTGGTATCAGGCTGTGCAGCAACCGGAGGAGCGATCGTCGGCGGCGCGGGCGCGCCCGGGACCGCTACTGCCGGCTGAGCACCCTTGGGGACGACTTCCACTGCCGTTTTGCCACTGGCTTCAGCGGGTTGTGTCGTCGCCGCGGCTGCGGGTTGCGTGGCGGCTACGGCATCGACCGCGACCTGCGTCGTCTGCTTCACGATGTCGGTAGCATTGGTTGGTGGCGGTGGGGTGATGGTGGGTTCGCCGACCTTTGCCGACGGCGCGTAGTCCGGATGCTTCCGGAAATTCAGCATCACACGGGCCCAGCGGCCGGATTCTTGGCGGCTCTCTTCTTCGGCTTTGCTCTCCGCGAGCGCCTCCGCCGTGACCTGAGGCACCGGACGATGCAGCGCGATCAGCTGCTCCTTCGCTCGCTCCGCGCGGCCGCCGGACGGATAGCGCGCCACGACCCGCGCGTAGGACTCGGCCGCCAGTTCGCCGAACTTCTCGATCATCGCGCCCTTGGTAGCTTCGTTGAGCGCCTTGTTTTCGCGGATTACGTCGATCTGCCGCTCGTAAGCGTCGCCAATCATCATCAGCGTGTCGTCCGCCTTGCTGTAGAGCGGATAAGCGTCAGCCACTGACTTCAGCCGTGCGATGGCCGCTGCCCACGATTCGCGCAGGAAGTAAAACCGTCCGATGCGGTATTCCCGCTCCGCCAGGATCTCCTGCACATCGCGCAGCTTCTGCTTCGCTTGCGGAACCAGTTGGCTGTCGGGGAATTGCAGGATAAGCTGGCGATATTCCTCTTCCGCACGCTTCGCGTGGGTGAAATCGCGGTCGGCCTTCTCCATCTGCCGATAGTGGATGTTCGCAACCTTGAGCTGCGCCTCCGCCGCCTCCGGCATGTTGGGGAAGAAGGTAATGAAGTCCTTGTACTCGGCCTCAGCCTGCGCCAGCGCTGTGCCGCCACCTTCCGCGTACCAGGAATCGCCGACCGACAGCTTGGCGCGCGCCACATATTCGGAGTCCGGATAGGTATTGATCAGCGTCTGGAGCGTGATGCGGGCCACATCGAACTTGCCCTTCTTCATCGCGTCCATCGAGCGATCGAACAGGACCTTATCGGGCTGCTTCGAGTTGACGTCGGCTATCGGGTTCTTGACGTTGTGGTGGCAGCCGGCCGTAACGCCTGCGGCGAGGATGATGAGTGCGATTCCAGAACGACGAAACATGAATACCTCAAAAAAATTGCGACCTTGCGTCAGCGGATCATTGCGCCATTTACAGACCGCGTTTCCAGCCAACTCTTGCGCGCTTTTTCAATCACTCAATGACGCTATCACCAAATCACTCAATTCCTAAGCCCGCGCCATCGTGGCCTGCTGTGCGGCGCGCATCAGCTTCCGCACATTCTCCGCCGGGTCACCGTGACCGAACACGGCATTCCCAGCGACGATCACTTCCACACCCGCGCGTACCGCATCGGCCACCGTGTCGAGCGCCATGCCGCCATCCATTTCGATGCGAAACCCAAGACGCCCGGCGCGCCGCAGGTCCACCAGTCGCTCTGCCTTGCGCAGGGTCGTCGGGATGAATTTCTGCCCACCAAACCCGGGATTGACCGACATCACCAGCACGTAATCCACGATGTCGAGCACTTCCGTCAGCGTCTTCACCGGTGTCGCCGGATTGATGACCACGCCCGCGCGCAATCCGCGCTCGCGGATGAGGCGCACGGTGCGGTCCAGGTGCCGGCATGTCTCCTGATGTACCGAGATCCAATCAGCGCCGGCATCGGCAAACGCGGGAATGAACTTGTCGGGGTCCTCGATCATCAAGTGGACATCGAGCGGCAACGCCGTCGCCTTGCGTAGCGATGCCACCACCGGCGGCCCCATAGTGATGTTCGGGACGAAATGGCCATCCATCACGTCCACATGCAGTAACGTCGCGCCGCCCTCTTCGGCGGCGTGGACATGCTCTGCCAAACGGGCAAAATCAGCCGACAGGATGGAAGGCGCTAGCTCGATCAAAACAGGGTTTCTCGGGTGAAAGTTAGCTTGATTTTAGCATTGCTCCAAGCCTAAATCCCCGGCAATTTGCAGCTCCACGAAAGCGATTTCACCGCCGAGATGCAGAGTACGCAGAGCCCGACCATTTTCTCTGCGCCCTCTACGTCTCGGCGGTGATCCCACGAAGTAAACTGGATAAATGCGCCAGCCGTCGCCCACTGCGCCGCCGCCGAAAAAGGTCAGCGTAAACATCACCGCCGGCACTGGTGTGGACATCGTGTGGGGCGACGGCCACATCAGCCACTATTCGTTCCCGTACCTGCGCGATGCGTGCCCCTGCGCCATGTGCGAAGAGCAGCGTGACCAGGCGGGCACCAAACCCGGTAATGCGCCCAAACCGGCGCCGGGCGCGCTGCCCATCTTCAAGGAAACCGCCAAGGCCAGGGGCGCGGAAGCGGTAGGCAAGTACGCGCTGCGCTTCGAGTGGAGAGACGGCCACGAGTCTGGTATCTACTCGTGGGATTTTCTGCGGGAATATTGTCCGTGTGAGGAGTGCAAGTCACGTCGTGCGCGTCCTTAAACATCCCGAGCGCAGCGAGGGAACCATACCCGACCCGCAGATTCGCGTAGCGATATGGATCCCTCGCTACGCTCGGGATGTTTTCTGATGACGCATCTGGATCGCTTGAATCCGCAGCAGCTCGAAGCGGCCACTCACGTCGAAGGTCCAGTGCTCATCCTGGCGGGCGCGGGCAGCGGGAAGACGCGCGTCATCACCTATCGCATCGCGTATCTCATTGACGAGGTCGGCGCGCGGGCTGACGCTATCCTGGCCGTCACCTTCACCAACAAAGCCGCCGCCGAGATGCAGGAACGCGTGCAGCAACTCGTGCGCCCTTCGCTGGCGCAGCCGTGGATATCGACGTTCCATTCCTTCTGTGTGCGCGTGCTGCGCCGCGACGTCCAGGCCATGCAGGTCAATGGCAAGGGACTGACGAAAGACTTCGTCATCTACGACGAATCCGACCAGCAGAGCATCGTGAAGGCCGCGATGCGGCGCCTGGGACTCGACGATAAGCAGCTCACGCCGCGCAATGTCCTGAGCCGTATCTCCTACGCGAAAAATCACATGCTCGACCCGCAGGAGATGTTCCTTAACTCCGGCGATCCCAAGGTCGAGCAGGTCGCCCACATCTACGAGATCTATCGGCAGGAGCTGCGCAAGTCGAACGCGATGGATTTCGATGACCTCCTGCTCGAGACCGTGCGACTCCTCGGCACGGTGCACGAGGTGCGCGAGCGCTACGCGCGGCGCTTCGAGCACATCCTGGTCGACGAGTACCAGGACACGAACCGGCCGCAGTACGAGCTGCTGCGCCTGCTCGCCAGCGAACACCACAATGTCTGTGCGGTCGGCGACGAAGACCAGTCCATTTATTCGTGGCGCGGCGCCGACATCCGCAACATCCTGGAGTTCGAGCGCGATTTTCCGAAAGCGAAGATCGTCCGGCTGGAGCAGAACTATCGCTCGACGCAGCCGATCCTCGAAGCCGCGTCCGCCGTGGTAAGCAACAACGTCAAGCGCAAAGGCAAGCAGTTGTGGACGTCGCGCCAGGGCGGCGCCAAGCTCGGCTACTACGAGGCGCCCGACGGCGAGAACGAAGCGCTCTTCGTCGCCGACTACCTGAACACGTTCCTCAAGAAAGCCGAGGACGAAAAGCAAAAAGTCGCGGTGCTCTACCGCACGAATTCGCAGTCGCGCCTGTTCGAAGAGGCGCTGCGCCGATATCAGCTTGCCTACAGCGTCGTCGGTGGCTTCAGTTTCTACGAGCGCGCCGAGATCAAGGATATGATCTCGTACTTGAAGGTCATCCAGAATCCGGACGACTCGATCGCCCTGCAGCGCGTCATCAATACGCCGGTGCGCGGCATCGGAAAGACCACGCTGGAGACGCTGGAACGCATCGCGCTGGAGACCGGCATGTCGTTGTGGGGCGCTATCGGCGAGACGATCAACCGCCAGTTGCTGCCCGGCCGCTCGCTCACCGCGCTCGAAGGCTTCCGCGAACTCATCAACGATGCGCGCGCGATGTTGCGCGGCGAATTTGCCGAGAAGCTGCAAGCGGACACCTACCACAGAGACGCAGAGGCAGAGAGAGAAAGAGAAAAAGATGTTGTAGAGACGGGGCATGCCCCGTCTCCTTCCGAGGACGAGGCGCAGGTCGGTTTCGAATTCGGCGCTCTGGCGGCAAGTGCGGACGAGATCACGGACCGTGTGGATACGGGCGACTCGCCCGCGCCGGCGGAGGCGGCAGCCGATGCCGTATCCACCGCCGAACTGCTCAAGTTCCTCATCGACCGCACCGAATACATCAAGCGCCTGGAAGAAGAGGACACGCCGGAAGCGCTGGCGCGCATCGAGAACCTGCGCGAGCTGGTGAATGCGGCCATGGATTCGCGTGACCGCGCCGAAACGCTGACGCAGTTCCTCGACCATGCCGCGCTCGTCAGCGATACCGACCAGTACGACGCGCGCGCGCGGGTCACCCTGATGACGCTGCACGCGGCGAAGGGCCTGGAGTTTCCGCTCGTCTTTCTGGTCGGGATGGAAGAAGGCCTGTTCCCGCACTCGCGCACGTTGCTTTCGCCCGACGACATCGAAGAAGAGCGCCGGCTGTGTTATGTCGGCATGACGCGTGCCATGGATTCGCTCGTCCTGACGCGCGCGCGCTTCCGTCGCCGCTACGGCAGCGAGTTGCCCGATGCGACGGTGGCCTCGCGCTTCCTCGATGAAGTACCGCCGCAATTACTGGACGACGTCGGCTCGCCGCGCCGTCGTGAGCCCGTGTTCGCCTATGGCTCGCGTACCGTGCAGCGCGGCCCAACCGGTGGTCGCCGCTACGAGTACGACGAAGCGGGCTTCAGTTACGAAGATGAAGACCAGAGCGTCTCCAGCGGGACGCAGTCATCTTCGGCTGGGCGCGGTCGCGGAAAAAGCAGTTACAGCGGCGCCACTTACAACTCCATGGAGAACATCGCCGAGTTCTTCGCCTCGCGCGGCAAGAAGTTCTCCCTGCCGAAGGTTCCGGTCGAGCAGCCCAGCGGTCGCACCGGCTTCCGCGCCGGCCAGAAAGTCCGGCATCCGAAATACGGCGAAGGCACGGTCTACAAGCGCGAAGGCGACGGCGACGATGCCAAGATCACCGTCGCATTCGCGCGACATGGGCTGAAAAAACTGGTAGAAAAGTATGCGCAGTTGGAGAAGGCATGATTCGTTTTTCCAGGTTCCTGGTGATGGCCATGCTGCTTGCGGCGCCGCTGGCCGCGCAGCACGGCGGGCCGCCTGCGCCGAAGGACATGGGCGACGTCACCAAGCTCTACCTGGCGCCCTTCACGACGGACGACCCACAGAACGCCACCTTTCGCGCGGCGTTGAAGACGCGCCTGGTGAATGAAGGCTTCATCGTCTTCGAGAAGCCGGAGAACACGGACGCGACCTTGATCGTCGAGATCACCTCCGGGCGCGAGGGCAATCTGGCGAAGTTCGAGTTTCACGCCTTCCTCGATGCCGGGCTCGATAACCAGGCCCGCTGGAACCGCTCGGCGGAAAAGACCGGTCCTGACCTGGCGAAGCTGATGGATACCGCTTCCCGCAACATCGCCAGCGGGCTGCACGACTATCGCAGCGAAGTACGCACTAAAAAACGAGACGAGAACGAGAAGAAAAAACAATGAATACGAAAACACTCGAGCGCGCGGAACGCAAAAAAGCGAAGCGCGCTGCCCGCAAGAAACGCGCCACCACTAAGCCGCTCGGCAAGCGTACGCACGCCCGCGGCTCGGCCAAGCGCAAAGTCAAGAAGTTGGCACGCGGTCAGGCCAAGCGGTAAGAAAACCGTCGTTGGTCGTTGGCTATTGGTCGTTGGCGGGTACGCCGCGGGCACGGCCAACGACCAAAGACAAAGACCAACGACGAGGTCTGCTTCTGGCTTCGCAACTATTCGCCCGCAAGTCCATCGACAAGCTCATCTCCGATTCGGAGAACCCCGAGCATCGGCTGAAGAAGACGCTCGGCCCGTGGACGTTGACTGCGCTGGGCGTCGGCGCGATCATCGGCAGCGGCATTTTCGTGCTGACCGGCACGGCCGCGGCGGGCGAGCACTTCGCCATCCCGTCGATCCTGCACGCGCAGGTGCTCGACCTCATCACCAACTACTTGCAGCACGGCTCCAGCGGCGGCGCGCTGATGCACGGCCGTCCGCCGGCAGGCCCCGCCATCGCCATCTCCTTCTTTTTGGTCGCCGTGGCGTGCAGCTTTGCCGGACTGTGTTACGCGGAACTGGCGTCGATGATTCCCATCGCGGGCAGCGCGTACACCTACTCCTACGCCACGCTGGGCGAGATCTTCGCGTGGATCATTGGCTGGGACCTGATCCTGGAATACGCGGTGAGCAACGTTGCGGTCGCCGTCGGCTTCAGCGGATATCTGAAGGCACAACTCGCCGCCTTCGGCATCGTCTTGCCTGATCAGTGGTCGAGTTCCGTGTTTGCCGGCGGACACGCCACCGGCGCTTACTTCAACGTCCCTGCATTCCTCGTGGTGATGATCCTCACGGTGTTGCTGGTGCGCGGTGTGCGCGAGTCGGCTGAAGCGAACAACATCATGGTGGTGGTCAAGATCGGCGCCATCGTCACATTTCTCGTTGTCGGCGGCATGCTGGTGAATCCCGACAACTGGCATCCGTTCGCTCCTTCGGGATTCGCGGGGGTGGTCACCGGTGGCGCCATCATTTTCTTCACCTACATTGGCTTCGATTCCGTCTCGACGGCGGCGGAGGAAGCCAAAGAACCGCAGCGCGACATCCCCTTCGGCATCATTGCGTCGCTCATTGTCTGTACGCTGCTGTATGTAGGTGTCGCCCTCGTGCTGTTGGGCATGATGCGTTACACCACGTTCGTCGAGGGCACCGCGGCGGAAGCGCCTGTTGCTTATGCGCTCAAGACGCTCGGCGCGAGCCGGCTATGGCAGTCGGTCATCATCATTGGCGCGCTTACGGGCATGCTTTCGTCCTTGCTCGTCTTCCAGTACGGCCAGACGCGCATCTGGTTCGCGATGTCGCGCGACGGGCTCTTCCCGAAGGTCTTTTCCGCGGTGCACACGAAGTTTAAGACGCCCCACTGGTCCACTTGGATCGCCGGCATCATCGTCGGTGTCCCGGCCGGATTGGTCGACATCGGTGACGCCGCTGATCTTTCCAACATCGGCACGCTTTTCGCCTTCGTACTGGTGTCGCTGGGCGTCATCTTCCTGCGCAAGACGCAGCCTGACCGTCCGCGCGGCTTTCGCGTTCCGCTGGTGCCTTTCTTCCCGCTGATCTCCGTCGTGCTCTGCGGCGGGCTGATGACCGGTCTTACCGTCATCACCTGGATCCGCTTCGTCGTCTGGCTGGCGCTGGGACTCTTCATCTACTTCGTCTACAGCCGCCGCCACAGCGAGTTCGCCGCCAAATAAGAGCCGCAAAATCACCCAAAACCGCCGGGGACACAGAGGACGCAGGGAATTGATGAGCCATGAATCCCTCTGCGTCCCCCGCGTCCTCTGCGGCTGTCATTTCGATAGTCCGGTTCAGCCGCGCGCTACAATAAAACGCGATGTTCCAGGTCACCGTAGAACGCACCTTCGCCGCGGGTCACTACTTGCGTCATTACAAGGGCAAGTGTGAGAACCCGCACGGCCACAACTACAAAGTGCGTGTCACCCTCGAAGGCCGTGAGCTTGATAAGGCTGGCCTGCTGCTCGACTTCAAAGACCTGAAAGAGGTGATGAAGCAGACCATTGAACGCCTCGATCACCAGATGATCAACGACCTTGAGCCGTTCACCACGATCAATCCTTCAGCCGAGAACCTGGCGCGCTATTTCTACGAGCAGACTAACGCGCAACTCAAGCAGGTGACGAACGGGCGCGTCGCGGTGAAAGACGTCACGGTCTTCGAGACGGAGACGACGACAGCCACGTATTTTGAGTGACGGCTGTCTTGAAACACCCCGAGCGAAGCGAGGGATCCCTGCCCTGACCACAGATCTTCGGGCCCAAAAGGGTTCCCTCACTCTGTTCGGGACAAAACAAAAATGCAAATCACTGAGATCTACGCTTCCATCCAGGGCGAAAGCTCATTCGCCGGCTTGCCGTGCGTCTTTGTCCGCACCACCGGCTGCAATCTGCGCTGCTCGTGGTGCGATTCGGAATACACGTTCACCGGCGGCAAGAAGATGTCGCTCGACGAGGTGATGGCAGAAGTCGAGCGGCACGCTCCCATCCAACTTGTAGAGATCACCGGCGGCGAGCCGATGCTGCAAGCGCGCGAAGTGGTTCCATTAATGCAACGCCTGCTCGATGACGGCTTCACCGTACTGCTCGAAACCAGCGGCGAACGTCCCCTGGCCGACGTGCCGCGCGCCATCCATAAGATCGTGGATGTGAAGTGCCCGCACTCGGGCGCTGCCGACACGTTCGATCCCAATAATCTGGACGCGCTGACCTTAGAGGACGAAGTGAAGTTCGTCGTCAGCGATCGCGCCGACTATGAATTTGCGCGCGGCTTCACGCGACAGCACGAGCTCACGGGACGCGTCGCCGGCGTCATCTTCTCGCCGGCATTCAGGAAAGATGCCGTGGGTCGCACCGCGGAGAATGCCCTGCTCGATCCGCGACAGCTCGTCGAATGGATCCTCGCCGACCAGCTCAATGTCCGCCTCGGGATGCAGCTCCACAAGTTCGTCTGGGACCCACAGCGAAAGGGCGTGTAACGGCTTGCGTGGCGCGGACGCCCTCGTCCGCGCCGCCGCTTCAGCGGGCGAATGGCTACGCCACCGCCCGCGCTCGCTCCTCTGCATGTAGTCGCTTCACATCCACGCGTGCCCCCAGCCGATACATCATCGCGCGCGTGCCGAACCACCAGCGGAAGAGGAACGGGAACATCGCCCAACCCTTCGTGTAACGACGCATCACGAGTCGCATCCAGATATCGAAGCCGCGGCGCAAGTGCTCCGGATCGCTGAAATCGAATGGTCCGTCGTGCCAGAGCGGACCGACGAGCCAATCGGAGTAGTCGCGCATCATCTGTATGCGCTCCGGTGTGGCTTCGGCGTCGGTAAGGAAGCCACCTTCCCGGGCCAGTTCGGGATAGATCGACGCGTCATGGACATATCGCTCCGCCTTCTCGTTGAACGCCCACTCTTTTTCCGTGAACCGCCACATGCAGCCAAAGTCGATGAGGCCGAGGCGGCCATCGGACAGGAATACGAAATTGCCGGGATGCGGATCGGCATAGTTCATGCGCCCGGAGTAGTAGATGCGGAACTGAGCGCGATACAGCAGTTCCCCATAGCGGTCACGCCCTAGCTGGGTCGGCTGCGTCGCCCCATAGCTCTCGACATCCTGACCGCCGATAAAGTCCATCGTCAGAACAGACTTTGTGCTGAACGTGTCATACACGCGCGGCACTACGATGCCTTCGTCGGCGTCAAACAGCTCGCGCGCCACGCCCAGGTTAGCGGCTTCTTGTTCGTAATCGGCTTCCAATCGCAGCATACGCTGCAGCTCGCGGAACATTTCCGCCATGCGGTCCCAGTCGCGCGTAAGCCGCAAAGGGAAGAGCAAAGCCGCCAGGCTCTTGAAATCGGCCTCAATCGCGCGCGCAATGCCGGGATACTGGATCTTCACCGCGACCTCTTCGCCGCTTTTGAGACGCGCGCGATGCACCTGGCCGAGCGACGCTGCGGCGAACGCCTGCGTGTCGAACCAGGCAAAGACTTCCTGCGGGTCGCCGCCCAGTTCGTTCCGCACCATCTCGCGCAGCAGTGAGTAATGCATGGGTGGCGCCTGGAAGTGCAGCCGGTCGAGCGTGGCGACGAACTCTGCCGGCACGACCTGCGGATAATTAGCCAGCGTTTGCCCCACCTTCATCACTGCGCCGCGCAGGTACGTCATGCTGCGCAGCAGGCGCAGCGCGGTGCGTAGGTTGGCGTCAACTAGGCGCTGCTGCCGCGTGTGCGCGTCGGCGAACCAACCTTTGATCCACCACGCGGTGTAGGCAAACGCGATGTAAGCTTGCAACCCGCCTATCGCCCACAAACGGTGCAACGCCATTGTGGGTACAGGCTGCTGGGCAGCCTTTTCCAGCAGTGCACGCAGTTCGATTTCGGCGGGCTGAACCGCCTCGCGTGGCTTGGTCGACTCGCGCGGCCAGGCAGCGGCCAGTTCATTCAGGCTGGGATGCATCGCTTAGCTCCAGTTCCGCAGCAGACGACCCATCGTCCGCAGCTGCATCGTCTTCCGGTAAGTCGTATTGCTCACGCAACGCTGCCACGAACAGGATGAGCGATTGATCGAGCAGCGCCAGCGTGTCTTCCTGCTGCGGTGATCCATCGGCGGTCCAGTAATGCAGCACGCCGATGTACAGCGTCCAATAGATCTGCAAATGGATCGACGACACCATGGTCAGGCCGTGCCGGGCCAGCACCTGTTCGACTTCCTCGAGATGCTCAGCCCGCAGCGCGTCGCCGGCATCTGCCGCAGGAGGACGCACCAACGGGCTGAGCATCGTGTCGAGCGCCGACCCTAGAAAGCCACGATAGGGCGCCAGCGCCCGCAGCCCGCTCCACACCAGGCTGAACAGCTCTTCTTCCAGCGATTCGTCGCCGCGCAGGCCTTCCAGGAACTCCTGCCGCGCGCCACGCAGCGCCTCGCTCGCCAAGCTAGCGGCTACCGCCTCCTTGGTGGCGAAGTAATTGAACAGGGTCCCGGTCGCGATCCCCGCAGCGACAGCCAAACTCTTGGTGGTCGTGGCGTGCCAGCCATCGCTAACGAAACTGTCAGCGGCGACCCTCAGGATGCGTCTGTGAGTGCGAATTTTGGCGTCTTCTGGGACACGCATGTGACTGTAGTCATGTAAAGTACAACACGATAACATCGCTTGTAAATAACAATATGACTGTAGTCATTTATAGTTGTGGTGACAAGCCAAAGAAGCGCTCCACATCCTCTAGGCGCGTAGAGCGCTGATAATCAGGCAAGCTATGCAGAAAAATCTTGCCGTACTGCTTCTTCAAGATGCGGTTGTCGAGCAGCGTCAGCAGGCCGCGGTCGTGGAGAGAACGGATCAGCCGTCCGAAGCCCTGTTTCAACGTGATGACCGCCGCAGGGACCTGATAGTCGAAGAAGGCATTGCCGCCGGCGTTGTCAACCGCACGCACTCGCGCGGCCACGACCGGGTCGCTCGGCACCGCGAAGGGCAAGCGGTCGATGATCACGCAGCTCAACTGTTCGCCCTGCACGTCCACGCCTTGCCAGAAGGCCGCGGTCGCGAACAGCACCGCATTCGGCGTGTGGCGGAACTCATCGAGCAGCACCGAGCGCGGCGCTGAGCCCTGCATCAGCATCGGGAACTCGAGCTCGTTCTCCAGGCGTTCAAAGATGTCGTGCATCTGCGCGTAGCTGGTAAACAGGCAAAAGGCGCGCCCGCGCGTTATTTCCAGTAGCTGACGAATGCGCGTGGCCGCCTGGCTCGCGAACTGCGGCGTGCGCGGATCAGGCAGGTCGGGCGGGACGTAAAGCAGCGCCTGGCTGGGAAAATCGAAGTGCGACGGCACCACGAGGTCCCGCGCGTGATCGAGCCCGAGGCGCGACCTGATGTAGGTGAACGAGCTGGAATTCTCGGGCTCTTCGTGCAGTGTGGTTCGCGGTCCCGCCACGGCCAGCGTTGCCGAGGTCAACACGACCGTTTCGATCTGATCGAATAGCGCCTGCCGCAGTATCTGCGACACATCGATCGGCGTCGCTTGCAGAAAGACGTTCTCGCGTCCGCCGCGTCCCCGCTCAAACCGTCGCCGCTCGATCCACACGACGGTATTCGCGTCGGTATTCTCCAAGATGAAGCCGAGCTGTACGCGCAACTCTTCCGCGCGGCGAATCAGGTTGTGTACCTCGTCGGGTTTCTGCGGAATGGATTGCAGTTCCGTGACCAGCCGCGTCAGCCCGCGCTGGATGCCGATCCATTCGTCGCCGTTCTCTTCCAGGAACTCGGGCCGTGCCGTGAAAGCGAACCGGCCCTCACCCGGCGGCAGCACCGCAAAAAAGAACTGCGCGCGCTGCCGCAACGACCCCAGCGTGTTCTCGATCGCCGCTGTGAGTACCTTCTTGTTGCGGAGCGTGATCTCGACATCGCGTGCCAGTTCATCGAACCGCAGATTCGACACCTGCACGCCGAAGTAGCTCCCAGCAACATCTTCGAGTTCGTGTGCTTCGTCGAAGACCACCGCAGCGTATTCCGGCAAGATGCCGGCATCCGGCGCATCTTCAGCAGCACGCTTCACGGCGAGGTCCGCGAAGAACAGATGGTGATTCACGATGATGATGTCGCTTTCTGCCGCTCTCCGCCGCATCTCGGTAATGAAGCAGCGCTCGTATTGCTGGCATTTCTGGCCCGTGCACGCCTCCGTGCGCGCATCGAGCTTGGGCCACAACGGCGCGCCTTCGGGCAACTGCCCGAGTTCGGCACGGTCGCCGGTTTCCGTGTGTTTCTCCCAATCCTGGATGATGCGGAACTGCTCGATCTCCTCCAAGCCGCTGAGGATGGGCGAATGCTCCAGGTCGTAGAGCTTCTGCCGGCACAGATAGTTATTGCGCCCCTTCATGTAGCAGACGCGCAACTTCTCGTCGCCATTCGGGAAGAAGACGCGCTGCAGGAACGGCACGTCTTTGTGGAAGAGCTGTTCCTGCAAGTTCTTCGTGCCAGTCGAGATGATGACGCGCTTGCCGCTGCGGATCGCCGGCACCAGATAGGCCAGCGTCTTGCCGGTCCCCGTGCCGGCTTCGACGATCAGGTGCCGCTTCTCGTCGAGCGCCGCCTCTACGGCCTGCGCCATCTGCAACTGCCCGCGCCGGAATTCGTAGGCCGGATGCGTCTTGCTCAATAGCCCGCCGGGCGCGAAGAAGTTGTAGAGAGATGACTTGGCGGGAGTTTGGGCCGTGGACATTTGTTTCTAAACATCCCGAAGCCGCGAAGCGGGTGAGGGAACCCTACCGTACCACGGAACTGAAGGCGTGCACCGCGTATCATCGTGGAGGCACACCATGAGCGGACAAATTCGCGTCGTGATTGCGGCGGTCGTGATGTCTGTCGTGATGTCTGTTTTCCTCGCCGCAGTGAGATCCGCGGTGAGATATCTAAGATGGAGAAGAGTACGAGGAAGATCGCATGCCGGCTGGCAAACTGCGCTAGCAGACATCGATGAGTATTATCCCGATGACGAGGATTCGAGAGTGCTGATCCTCTCTGGCAACTACCAAGCAAACGGAGAGTTCTTCACCGTTGATACAGAATATGGTTTTGATCATCGCGCCGACGCCTCGCGCTTTGACCAGTATCTTCAAGGTGGCGGCAAGCTGCTGATTCGCTTCAATCCAGAACAGCCTTCGGAATACGAAATCGATCCAACAGGATTTCACAATTGAGAGGTCACCTCGGGCTTTCACCCACCATCGCCATCGTCGGCCGGCCTAACGTCGGCAAGTCGACGCTGTTCAACCGCCTCATCGGGCGGCGGCGAGCGCTCGTCGGCGATGAACCTGGCATTACGCGCGACCGCATCTACGGCACCGCACACTGGCGCGGACGCGATGTCCGTGTGGTAGATACCGGTGGCATCGTGCCCGAGGAAAAGCAACTCATCCCCGCGGAGATCTTCCGCCAGGCGCGCACCGCGTTGAATGAAGCATCCGCCATCGTCATGGTGGTGGACGCGCGCACCGAGCTCGCCGCGCCCGACCGCGACCTGGTCAAGCTGCTGCTGCGTACCGGCAAGCCCTTGTTCCTCGCGGTCAACAAAGTCGATACGCCGAAGCTCGCTGCGTATGCGGAGAACTTCCGCGAACTCGGCATAGCGAACCTCTACGCGCTTTCAGCCGAGCATGGCGACGGCGTAGCCGAGCTGCTGGATGCGATTTGGGACACACTGCCGAAGACCGAAACCCAAACCGCAGGGGACGCTGAGGACGCAGAGGAAGAGCAAGAAGAGGCCAACGGCCAACGACCAACGGCCAACGACGATCTTGCCGACGACCTGAGACCGAAGACCGATGACGCGCGTGAAACGCGCATTGCCATCATCGGCCGTCCCAACGTCGGCAAATCCACGTTGCTGAATCGGCTTACCGGCACCGACCGCGCCATCGTCTCCGCGATTCCCGGTACCACCCGCGATGCAGTCGACGAGCTGGTGCAGCGCGGCGAGCGTAAGTTTCGCTTTATCGATACCGCCGGCATCCGTCGCAAGGGCAAGACCGAGCTCATGGCAGAGAAGCTCGCGGTCGTCATGGCGCGTAAGCATCTTGAAGCCGCCGACATCGCGTTGCTCATTATCGACGCGACGGAAGGTGTTACGGCGCTCGACGCCAACATCGCCGGCTACGCGCACGAGAGCGGCCGCAGCGTCATCGTGGTAGTGAACAAGTGGGACCTGCTGACCCAAGCGATGCGCGAGTCGCCGCAGGAAGCTCGCAAGGCGGCCGTCGGCGCCGGGCGTCCGCTGGACCGCCGCACCCTGACACTCCTGGCCGCGCAACAACACAAAGCTGATCCGAAGCTCTACGAGGAGCAAGTGCGCGATGCGTTGAAGTTCCTGGCCTACGCGCCCGTCATCTTCATCTCCGCGACTTCCGGCAAGGGCGTGGACAAGCTATTTCCCGCCATCGAACGCATCGCGAAAGAGCGCCGCAAGCGCATTTCAACTGGCGAGATGAATCGCTTCCTCAAGCGCGTAGATTTCGAGCGCGCAGCTGTGCCGGTCAGCCGCCGCGTGCGCGTGCTTTACCTCACGCAGGCCTCCACGTCCCCACCAACGTTCGTGTTGTTCACGGATCGCGACGTCAAGCTGCACTTCAGCTACGAGCGCTTCCTCGAGAACCAGATCCGCAAGGCGTTCGGCTTCGAAGGCACGCCGATACGGCTCCGGCTGCGGCCGCGAAAAAAGAAGTGATCACGCTGGCAGCGGCGGGGGCTCCGGCGGCGCCAGCGCTGGTTCGGGTTCCATGGGCCGCGCTGGCGGCGGCGGGTAAAGCAGGGCAGCCAGCGGCGGATAACGATCAGCAAAAAAGTACATAGAGTACGCGGGGAAGAACACCGTCACCGGAGCGCCTGCCAGTCCCAGCGTGAATATCAGGAGGGCGACCAGCACCATTCCCGCCATCACCGCGAGCGCGATGGTGACCGCCGTCCAGCCCACGGTCGCACCTTTTGCCGCCAGCGCAACGATGATGGCGATGATGAGCACTGGGACCAGCACGATGAGAAACAAGAACACCCAGACGATCGTGAGCATGACGCCCGCCGCGATGGCCAGGACGATCTTCATGCCCACGTAGCCTGCCCAGCGCTTCGGCTCGGTGCGTACCAGCTCGATCAGGCGTTGCCAGCCGCTGAGTACCCCAGTGTTCCCCAGCGCCATCTGCGGCACCACGAAGTCTTTTGTGAGAACGGTGACGAACGCCAGCACCACGAAAAAGCAAACCAGGATTACTACCAGGCCGGCGATACCGAGCGCTGAACGTGCGACGTGGTCGCGCAGCTCGCCGAAGGAGCCGCGCAAGGCCGCCACCGCGATCACGATCACCGGTATCACGACCACGACGAGGGTCGCCGCCATGAGCAACAGTTGGAACAGGAAGAAACGCGCAGCTTGCGGCTGCCAGCGCGTCCAACCGGCGCGCAACGCCACGCGGCGCGTCAGCACGGAATCGAACAGGATGAAGCGGCAGACGCTGGTCACGTACGTCATCACCAGCATAAGGAGAACGGCGCACACCAGCAGCAGCACAACGAATGCCAGGACCCGCGAGTCATGCAGGAAGTCGGGCCAGTGCGGCGCCGCGAGGAACTCTTTTTCACCATGTTCGCCGGCGGGGAAGTTCGTCGGGAAATTGAAATTGCACCCGCCGGACGAGCCGAGCTCACCCGTCAACAGCCCAAGGACCGCCAGCCGCACCCACAGGGCGAAGCGGAATGGCCGGAAGAGCATCCGCTGCATGTGTTCGAAGGCCGGCGAGACGCAATCGAGGGCGGTGCGGGCCACAGGACCTCCGCGAAGCACCCGGCAAGGTAACTGCCACAAACGACGGCGTCAACCGGGCTTGGCGATGGTCACCCTACCGCACGAAAGACGGTACATGTACCTCCGAAGACCCTGGGACACGCGCTTTGGACATTGAATACCGCGCGGTTTCATGCTGCAATACGCAAGGCAAGCGGGGACCTATGCATTCGCGGGTAGTCAGTAATCGGGTGCTGCAGGATTATTTTGAGGCGTTGGCTTGCGGGCCGCAGCCCGAGTCGCCTTATCGCACGTGGCATTTGATCGCGTCGTACGCGGAATTACGCTACCACCTGAACGGCGGTGCTCGCTGTCCGGTGTGTCGTGCCCACGTCCGCCACGTGGTATCCGTCACGGTGAAGCGGCAGAATGATTCCACGCAGCAGTACGGCTGCCTGTGCCAGCGCTGCCTGCAAGCCGAACAGGCCACGGCGAAGAGCGTGGTCTTGAAGCTGGGCGCGGCCTCGTGGGAAGTCGCGAAGAAGAAGCCGCTGCCGCGCATCGCCCGTTCGAATGGACGTGCCAGCTAGACCTTCTTAAACTCCTCGAACCCTTTCCGCCCCATCAGTCCGTAAGTCATCTTCTTGCCGAGTTCGACTCCCGGCTGGTCGAAGGCATTCACGCCCCACAGCTCGCCCGCGAAGGCGGTTTGAAACTCCAGCATCTGGAAAAACGCGCCGATGGTGGCTTCGTCCACCTGCGGCAGCGTCCAGCGGCAATTGGGACGGCCGGCGTGCGTGAGCGCGCTTTCCGTGGCGCGCCGCTCGGCGTCGAATAGCGAACCTAATTTTTTGCCCGCGAGATAGCCGCACGAGTCGTATTGCGTGAACACCCGCGGGATCGTGATTTCAGCCCGCGGTTTCTGCACCGCCCAGAAGGTGATCATCTTGTCGGGCGGACCTTCCGTATAAAGCTGGAGTTGCGAATGCTGGTCGGTCACGCCGAGCGCGGCCACCGGCGTTTGTCCAGTTTCGACCACGTGGCCATTGCGGTCCACGCGCTTGCCCAGGCTCTCCGCCCACAGTTGTCGATACCAGAACGCCGCGCTCCACAGATACTGCGAATATGCGAAGACGACCTCGATCGTCTTGCCTTTGCGTGTGGCGAGCGCATGATGCACCAGTGCGGCGGCGAGCGCGGGATTCTGTTCCGGCTTCGTCTTCCAACAGGTCGTATTTGCCGCCCACGCGCCGGCCAGGATGCGGTTGATGTCGAGACCCGCGAGCGCCGCCGGCACCAGTCCGACCGGACAGAACACGCTGAAGCGCCCGCCCACATTCGGAGGTACGAAGAATAGCGGCAGGCGCTCGTCGCGCGCCAGCGCGCGCAGGTCGCCCTTTTCGGGATCGGTGATGGCGATGACGCGCGTGCGCGCATTCTTGCCCAGCGCGCGGCGCAACCACTCCCACGCGATCATGAAGGTCGAAAGTGTCTCGGCCGTATTGCCAGATTTGGCGATGACGCACAGCGCCGTACGCCGCGGGTTGAGCTGGGCCAGCGCTCCGCTCACCCAACCGGGGTCCACGTTGTCGAGGGTCAGCAACCGCGGCTTCGCTTGCTTGCGGCCGCGTGCCGCCACTTGCAGCGGATGCGGCCCCCGCAATGCAGCGTCCAGCGCACATGCCCCCAAGGCCGAGCCCCCAATGCCCAGCACCAGTACGTCGTCGATCTTTGGCCGCAGGTCATCGGCAAATTCGGTGATGGCGCGGGCCGCGCCGCGATCGTTGGGCAGGTTGGGAAAGCCGATCTCGTTGGAAGTGACACGCGCGCGAAACGCTTCTACCGCCGCGGCACCGGCGCCGCTCACGAAGTCTGTTTCAGCGAGCCCATCTGCGCCGACTCTCTCTTGCAGAGCGTTGGTGAAGTCGAAGGCGGGGAGTCTCATCGCGCAGCATCATACGCCGGGCCTGTTTTTGAAATCCCGAACGAAGTGAGGGATCCATATAGCCAGCACACGGTGTGGTAGCTATATGGATCCCTCGCTTCGCTCGGGATTTTTTTACCTGACGCCTGGCTCCACACTACTGCCCACTGGCAACTGCCCACTGCTCTCCACGATGCACGTCTGCGTGATGCGGTCGTGCCAGCACAGCGTGTCTTCATCGAAGAATGCCCACCAGAAGCCGAGCCCCAGCGGCGCCGCCGATACCAGCATGGCAAGCGCGCGTCCGCGGCGTGCGGCGCGCGGCAGCGGTTGACCTTCAAAGTCCCGCAAGGTGAGTTGCGCCAATTGCATGCCCGGCGTGTCACCGCTGTAAGTGAGAAGCAACAAGTGATACGCGCTCCAAAACACAGCAGCGGCGAAGGCCACCGCGCCCAGCAACGCACGTTGGTCAGCCACCCGCCCGGTGATCTGCGAAGCCACCACCGCGAACAGTGCGACCGCGAGCGCGACGATGCCGTTATCCACCAACGCGGCGTACATGCGCGGCGAGACGGCGGCGACCACCAGCGGCAGTTCCATTTCTTCGGCCGGGACCGCCGGCGCGAAAGTATCTCCCAGGGTGATGGGCTGCATCTGCGGCGCTACAGCTTCGGGTTCGGGTTCGGGAGCATCCAGGATTCGCGGTGTTTCATGCAGCGTCTCGGCCAGCTCATCCAGCCGGCTGCGTTGCATCTGTTCGCGCACTACCATCATTGGGCGCGCCGGTCGCGGGAACTCGATGACGTTCGGCGTCTCGGGACGCACTTCCACGGGCTCGGGCGGGGCGATGACGATGCCGGCCGCGGCGGCGGCAGCAAAGCGTTCCGCTACCCGCTGCACGGTGGCGGCGCGCGCTTCCTGGACCGGCGTGAGTGGCCGCTCGTCATCAAACGCCAGCGAAAGCGATGCGTCCGCCGCGCGCTGCCGGCGCGAGCGGTAGCTATGAATACGCGAGCTGACTTCATCGCGCCATGCGTCCAGATCGGGCGCCGTGGCCGGGTTCGCCGGAGCGCTCGGCGTTGCGATGGCGAGCGCTGCCCGCGGCGGATCATCGTGCACTACCGGTAGTCCGCCCGCCGTGCTGAGCAAAGACGCGGCGAATTGCTCCTCGGTCACGTCGCAGGGCTCGCTGTCGAGCAGGGAAGGAGGCAGCTCGGCGGTGTCCGCCGGCGCATCACTGCGCCGCGGCACGGCCTGGGAGACGAAGGAGCAGCGGCAAATGTCGCCGCAAAGCGGACAGGCCATCGCAGGTTGTCGGAGCGCCAGAGCCGGCGCCGCGGTCGCCGCCTGGGTTGCCGATGCGCCGCGTGCTAACGTAAGGTCGTACGTCGCGCAGCGCTCGCGCCCAGGCATGGCACGCCGCACTCGATTGGTTATCACGGCCCGCACGGTTTGTCATCTGGTGGTCGCGTGCCTGCTATTGACCAGCGAGGCGCGGCCCCAAACCAGTTTGGCGTTTGCCGTGCCGCGCTTTTCCGCGCAAGCGCAGGCTGCGCCGCCGCCAACTACCACGCGCGCGGGCGAAGCCATCATCACCGCACAACATTGGCAAAAGACGGGCGACATCTACACCTTGCGCGGCGATGCCGATATCAAGCTCCGCGACATGGAGCTGCACGCCGACGAGATCATCTACAACGACGCTACCGGCGAGGCCACCATCACCGGCAACATGGAGCTCAGCGGCGGGCCGCACCATGAGCACATCACCGCCTCGCATGGAAGCTACAACACGCAGAGCGAGACCGGCCGTTTTTATGACGTCATCGGCTCCACCGGCATGCGTTTTCACGGCCGCCAGATGGTTTTGACGTCGTCCAATCCCTTCGTCTTTCAAGGCAAGTTCGTTGAAAAGACCAGTCCGAACCGCTACATCGTGCACGATGGCTCCATCACCGTCTGCGATTCCCCGCGGCCCGCCTGGAGCCTGGGCGCGCAGCGCGTCATCGTAGATGCCGGCGAGAACGCGCAGGTGTATCACGCGACCTTCCGCCTCGGCGGCATCCCGCTGCTGTACCTGCCTTACGTCGCGCGGCCCATCGCGACCATCGGCCGGCAAACCGGGTTCTTGCTGCCCACGGTCGGTATTTCGTCGCGCAAAGGCACCACCTTAGGTGACTCCTTCTATTGGGCCATCAATCGCAGCGCCGACGCGACACTCGGCGCCGAATATTTTTCGCGCCGCGGCTGGGCACAACACGGCGATTTTCGCGCTCGCCCCAGTGACGACTCCTACATCGAAGCGAATTACTTCGGAGTGCTCGATCGCGGGCTGGAAACGACTGTGACCTCACCTGCCGGCGTCCCGACATCGAGCCGAGTTGACCAAGGCGGCCAGGAGTTCACGCTCAGCAGCGAAGGTCTCTTCCAGGGCGTGCGCGCGGTCGCCGATATCGATTACCTCAGCGACTTCGTCTTCCGCCTGGCCTTCAATGAGAACTTCACCCAGGCGGTGAATTCTGAGGTCAAGTCGGCGGTGTTCGCCTCGTCGACCTGGCGTGGTTTTGCGCTGAACGGTTTCGCTTCGCGCTACCAGAACTTCGAGAGCACGGCGCACGGTGACTTCGTCAACATCTGGCATGCCCCCAGCTTCGAAAGTTCGCGCGTGGAGCAGCCCTTGTGGCGCACGCCATTTGTCTGGTCGTACGAAGCCGCGGCAGAAGGCGTCTCGCGCCGCGAGCCGGGCTTTGCGACCTCGCCCATCGTCGGCCGCTTTGACCTCACACCGCTCGTCGCGTTGCCGCTCGTGTTGGCTGGTTGGAGCATTCGGCCCGAAGTCGCGTTGCGCGAAACGTACTACACACAGCGTGTCGTGCCGAACGGCTCACTCGGAGTGCCGGTCTCCGTCGATGTGAACCGCCGCGCCGTAGAAGGCTCACTCGAATTGCGTCCGCCGGCGCTGGCGCGCATCTTCGAGCGGAAGTTTTTCGGGCGGACGCTCAAGCACACCATCGAACCGCGCGCTGTTTATCGCTACGTCAACGGCGTGGACAATTTTCAAAACATCATCCGCTTTGACGCACGCGACATTCTCAGCGACACGAATGAGGTTGAGTACGGCGTAGTGAACCGTCTCTACGCCAAACGATCGAGTGCCGCCGCCGATTGTGCGGAAAACATCCTGCCCGAGACAACGGACTGGCGCACTACCCGTGCCGCTCCTCCGGCGCGGATAACGAGCGATGACATGAGCGAACCGCTGCTCAGCTCTGGTTGCGACAAAGCCGGCAGCGTGCGGGAGATCGTGACCTGGGAGATCGCGCAGAAAGGCTTTTTTAATCAGGATTTCGGTGGCGCCGTGGTCAATGGCCGGCGTAACGTGCTCAGCACGACTGCCGATTTCACCGGCATCGCCTTCCTGACCGAGCCGCGCAATCTTTCACCAATCATTTCTCGGCTGCGCATCCACACCAGCCAGAACACCGATGTGCAGTGGAACTATGACTACGACAGCCGCAAAGGACGCGTGAACTCCAGTACCGCCATCGTCACCTGGCGCATGGGCGAGGTGTTTGTCGGCGGCAGCCATGCTTTCCTGCACGTACCCGGCGAGATCTTCACCGGCTCTGCAAACCCTGTTCCCGGGCCCGACCGCTTCAATCAATTCCGCGTGCTCGCCGGCTTCGGCCATCCCAACAAACGCGGCATCAACTTCGCGGGCAACCTCGGCGCCGACGCGAACTTCAACTTCCTGCAATACGCCACCGCACAGACGAGTTACAACTGGGACTGCCTGGGTGTCGCCGTCGAATATCGCCGGCTCGCGCTCGGCCCGGTACGCAATGAGAACCAGTTCCGCTTCAGCCTGTCACTCGCGAACATCGGTTCGTTCGGCAACCTGCGCCGCCAGGAACGCTTGTTCTGACCGCAACCTGCGAGGCGCGTGAGATAATCGGCGGGAAATCGTCATCACTCCGAGGGTGTCCTTGTGCTGAGCGGTATCCGGCGTTTCGGTGCATTGTTGCTGTTGGTCTGTCTCGGTTGTTCGGCGCAGTCTGCTGCCCCGAACGACGCCGATCGCCGCATTATTGCCCTTGTACGCGCGCACTATAAGGTCGCGCCCACGATCGACATCAAGCTGGAAGACCGCCGCGCCAGCGATGAGTTCAAGGGCTACGACGTGGTCAAGGTCAAGCTGAGCCGCGGGGAACGTTCGAGCACGCTCGACATGCTGGTCTCGCACGACGGCAAGCAAATGCTGCAAGTCTCGCGCAACCCGATGGACAAGATCGACCTCACTGGCCGCCCGGTGCGCGGCAATCGCGACGCCAAGGTCACCATCGTGAACTTTGATGATTTCCAGTGTCCGTACTGTGCCGGCAACCACCAGGTGCTGATGCACGACATCCTGAAGCAGTATGCGGACCGCGTGCGCATCATCTATAAAGACTATCCGCTGGAATCGATCCATCCCTGGGCGCGACACGCCGCCATTGATTCGCATTGCCTCGCGCAGCAGGGAGGCGATGCGTTCTGGGACTTCGCCGATTACGTCCACGGCAACCAGAAGGCCATCACCGGCGAAAAGCGTACTCCTGCGGAGCAGTTTGCGGCCCTCGATCAGGCTGCCGAAAGCGCCGGCAAGAAGCACAACGTCGACGAAACCAGGCTGAAGGCCTGCCTGAAAGCACAGCCCAAAGAAATGTTGGAACAGTCGATCAAAGAAGCGGACGATCTTGACGTCAGCGCCACGCCGACCATGTTCATCAATGGACAAAAGTTCGACGGCGCGGTGCCGCTGCCGGAATTACTACAAGTCCTGAACCGTACGCTCGCCGATGCCGGCGAAGCGCCCCCGGCCGCCGCCACTGCGGCCAATCCCAACACTCCGGGGGCGAGCCACTGATGCGCGCACGGAAGTCCTCTCTTTGTGCGGCTTCGTTGATCACGCTGTTGGGTGCGCTTGCCCTGCTCGCGGGCTGCAGCGGGCGCCACGGCAACGACGTGGTCGCGCAGGTCAACGGCAAAAAGATCATGCGCGAGGAGTTGGAGAAGTATTACAAGAACCAGACCGCCGGCTCGCCGCAGCAACCGAATGAGCCCATGACCGAAGAGCAGGCCACCAGCCTGCGCCTTAGCATCTTGCGCGAGCTTATCGACAACGAGATCGTAATGCAGCACGCCGAAAAGCTCGCCCTCGTCGCCACCGACGAAGAAGTCGACAGCAAGCTGAACGAGCTCAAGTCGCCCTACTCGCCGGAAGAGTTCAAGAAGCGCCTGCAAGAGCGCGGCATCACGGAAGACGATTTCAAGCGCGATGTGCGCCGCACCCTGACTTCGCAGAAAGTGCTGAACAAAGAGATCTCGTCAAAGATCAACGTCACCGACCAGGACATCACCAGCTACTACAACGCCCACAAGCCGGAGTTCAACCTCATCGAGCCGCAATATCACCTGGCGCACATCATCGTCACGCCCTTCCCCAACCCGCAGGTACGCAACTTGAAGAACGACAAGGCGACCAACGACGCCGACGCGCAGAAAAAAGTCCGCACCTTGCAAAATCGGCTCGACAGCGGCGAAGACTTTGCCACCGTGGCGATGAACTACTCCGAAGATCCCGATTCCAGCAGCAACGGCGGTGATTTGGGCTTCGTCCCGGAATCGGCGCTCAAGTCCACCGACGCGATCACCCGCGACGCAGTTCTGAAACTTAAGGCGGGGCAATACAGCGGCATTATTCGCGCGGTCGATCCGCGCTCGAACCAGTTCATCGGCTATCGCATCGTGAAGTTGATCGCGAAAGAACCGGCGGGACAGCGTGACCTCGCCGATCCGCGCGTGCAGCAGGCTATCCGTGAACAACTGCGCGACCGCCGCGAGCAACTGCTGAAAGCGGCGTACTACGAGGTGGTCCGCAACCAGGCAAAGGTAGAGAATTATTTCGCGCAGGAAGTCTTGAAAGCGCCAGCTACGCCTTCCAAGTAGCCCTACACCACGATTGCCAGCACATCTCCGGCATTCACCGCGGTGCCATCTGTGGCCAGTATCTTTTGTACGCGCCCGGCTTTCGGCGCTTTGATCTCGTTCTGCATCTTCATCGCTTCGATCACCAGCACGGGCTGGCCAGCATCCACTTCCGTGCCCGCTGGCGCGAGGATACGCACCACTTTGCCGGGCATGGGCGCCAGTAGCGACCGCGGACCCTCCGCGCTTCCCACACGCTCCCGGCGGCTGCGCAGCGCACGCGGATCGCGCACTTCAGCGCGATAGCGGCGGCCGCGAATAAAAAGCTGGGTCTGCTCTTCGCCAGCACTGCGCTCGCGGCGAACTTCGTAGGCGCGCCCCTGGAACAGTAGCGAAAGGACATCCGGCTCGGGCGGCGCGACATCGAGCACGCGCGTAACGCCGTTGACCTCGCACTGCCAGCCGCTACCGGAGCGGGTGAGCGACACGCGATACAGTTCGCCCTCGACGGTTACTTCGTATGTCATTCGAAATCGAAGGTGATGTAGCGCGCCGGCGCCTTGCCGATATTCGTGATGCTATGGGTCGTATTCGCGGGTACCCATTCGCTCTCGCCCGGCTTCTGATGGACCTCGCGGCTGCCGCGCGCGCTGGTGGCCTTCATGTCGCGAGCTGTCACGGCAATCACCAGATGCGGCCCTTTGTGCGTGTGCTGCGGCAACGAGGCGCCGGGTTGGAGGATAACGTCGCGCACGCGAATCCCGTCCTTCACCATCACCGTGTCGACGGCCAGGCCGTGGTCAAGCTCTAAGCCGCGCGATTCCGGCGTCGCCGTCAGCTTGCCGGGTTTCAGCACCTCGATCGTGACATTGCGGAAGGGCGTGGCCGCGTTGTTCGTCGCTTTGTGCGCGAAGTTGCCAGGCGTGAAGCGCGTTTCGCCATCCTGCACCTTCGTCTGCTGCGGTGGCTTGCCAGTAACGGTGCTGGTAACATCCGCGGCGCCGATCGCGACCCAGAAGTAGTCGTGGTGATGCGAATGCACCAGCGTGCTCGCGTGGGGCGCTATTTCCACGCTGAAGACCCGGACGTAGGGGTTCTCCAGCACCAGATGATGGCTGGGTTCAGCAGTTATCTCCACCGCGTTTTGCGCCGGCGCAGCCGCGCCGACGCTCAGGATCAACAAGAACAACCACCAGCGTCTCATGTTTTGGGATTGTAACAAGCGTGCTTCTCTGGCCTCGCGGGTCGTCCTGGAAAGCGTGGTTGCGCTGGAAAATGTTCTGGACGCGGCCGTGGCAGGCATCGGACGCCGCATCCGTCGTCGCATCAAGACCTAGGTCATCAACAAGCGTCGTCGGCAGTGTCCTAACTCGTTTAGGACACTGCCGCTTCGTCCCTTATTCTCCGTTACGTGCTGCCGGTACTACACTGCCGTCGCCGGCCACTGAACCCATCAATGTAAACCTGTAATAAGGCTTCTTTCCGGCGGGCGTGGCCTTTATCCAGGAGGCTTTGCCACCAGCAGTCGCGCGCTCGGCGATCGCTCTGATCGGGCCAGGCAGATCGGCGGATTTCACGGTCATGTCCCAAGTCTCAGCTAAATGCCCGTCAGGCGAGATGACAAAAAACTTTTTCTTGTCCTTCGTCCTGATCATGTAACTAGTTCCATACTTAGCGTTCTTCCCGCCCAGCCTTAACACGAACCCATCAAAACCCGGAGCTAATCTTTGGATAGTCTGTAACACCGGCGGTGGCGCCTCGCCATTCTTGACTTCTGTCATGTTTCCTAGTTCATCGTTGCCCTTCGTTCTCTCGACGCCATCTTCATCCATCAACTTCTGTACTTTGAACATATAGTACGGCTGACTTCCAGGATGCGTGAACTTCAATACCGTGTCGGGTTCTCCGCTACATAGGTGCGCTAGCTTTTCCTTGGCCGGGCCGGGCAGTTCAGAGAACATCAGCTTTTCGGAGCGCTCCGACAGAATACCTTCGGGCGAAACGACAAAGGTAATAAGCCTATCTCCCTGCTTGAAGCCAACCACATACACCACGGTGCCGTCTTTCCCGTTTCTTTTATCCCGTGCTCAAATGTGCTGCCCGGGGCTTGTTTCTCAATCGTGTTCAGTACGGGCTGAGGCAACTCTTCTGGCTTGATATTTACGCCTGCTGTCAGCAAACTGCTCGCAGAGAAAATAACAGCCGCGATTAGGACCATAGTACGCAGTGTTTTCATGTCTGGCCGCATGATATCTTCAGTCCCCTTAGGAGTGTCAAGATGGGCAGGTGTTATGGCTGAGCTGGCTTTCGAGCTGACCTTTTGTTTTTAGAAAATCTTCCACCATGCATACGCACAGCCCGCGGCGATCAGGCTGCCGCTGGCCGCGCCGATCCAGAAGTTCTCCCAGCGGCTGTTCGTCGTGCGCATGATGCGCCGGTCGTTGCCGATGACGATGAGGAAAAGCAGTGTAGGGATAAGGCAAACGCCGGCCAGCAACATGGCGTAGAACAGCGTGCGCACCGGGTTCGTGTTGATGAATGCCGCCGCACCCGCAACGAACATTGCCCCCGAGATCAGCGCGTAAAAGCCCTTCGCCTCCCAGGGATTCTCGCTTAGGCCATACTTCCAACCCACCGCCTGTGCCAGGTCATAACACATGCTGGCGACCAGGACGGGCAGCGCTACCAGCCCCGAACCAATGATGCCGATGGCGAAAACCACCGCGCCATAGCCGCCCACTGCGGGACTCAATGCCTGCGCCGCCTGTCGGGTCGTCATGTCCACCGGTCGAGCAAGGTGGAGTACCGCACCGGAAGCAATCATGATGCTGAACGCCAGCACCGTGCTGACCATCGTGGCGAGATGCGAATCGGCGCGGTGCGGCTCGTGCGCCGGGTCGCTGCGCGAGCTTACCTGCCATAGCAGGATGTACGGCGTCAGCAGCGATCCGAACAACGCCACTATGCTCTCCACATAATCAACGCTCGGCCGCATGTGCGGCACAAACATCTCCCACAGCAATGTGCGCAATGGCGGCATCGTCACGACCGCCGCAGCCACATACAAATAAAGGGGGAGGGAAATGATGACCAGAGCGCGCGTGATTTTGCGGTAGTCGTGGAAGATGAGGATGTACCACACCGAGAACGCCACGCCCGCCACGAAATACACACGCGGTTGCCGCAGGATGATTGAGAAAGCGTCCGTCACCGCCATGAGGTCGGCGATGATGACGACCATATTCGTAAGGATGGTGAACCACGCGCCCACGAACGCCAGCTTGCGTCCGTAATTCACGCGCACCAGGTCGAGCAGCCCTTGCCGAGTTTCTATCCCGATCCGCGATGCCACCGAAAAGATGGTGAGCAGGAACGGCACGCAAAGCACGACCACCCACAACAACGATCCGGAGAAAGCCGCGCCCGCCACGGTCGCGGTGACGACGGCGGAAGGGTCCAGGTCGGCCGCGCCCGTCACCATGCCGGGACCGAGACGGCGCACCGTGCTCCACATGCCCGGCGGCTCGGGAGTACGAACCGGCGTCGGGAACCGCACTACTTTGCCGCGGTCCGCCGGGGTGCCTCTGCGAGGCGTGCCTTTAGGGGATCTTGGGAAGTTCACTTTGCAGGTCGCGCTGGATATTGCGTTCGTGCCACAGCCGGATAGGCTTCCAATACGTGATGACCCCAAAGGCGCCGATCGCCAGCAGCAGGAAGCCGCTGCTGATGCCCAGAAAAACTTCCGAAGCCTTGGTTTCGGCAATGCGCGTGATCACGCGCGCATTCAGCGGCGTTATCTCCAGCGCGAATGCCAGGAACCACATGCCCAAACCCGCCAGCAGCCCGGTGATGTTCTTCGCCCACCGGCCGCGCGCGTGGTACTCGGCAAACAGCAGGAAGCCGTAGCCGACCAGACCCGAAACCACCAGGAAGTTCGCCACCACCGCGATGGCGTTGCCCTTGTCCATGATTCAGTAGGACGCAGGTGAGTAGCTGGAGGTTGGTACTCAGGAATCAGGGAGTTAGCGCCCGTCGGCCAGCCGGGTCGCCAGCCGCTCGGGCAACTCCGCATCGGTGATGCGCTTTTGCGCGCCCTTCAGGTCATAGGGCACGCGGTAGTAGGTGACGACCTGCTTTTCGCTGTCGTAAACGCAGAAGGCGGCGCGCCAATCGCCGTCGCGCGGCTGCCCCACGGAACCGGGATTGATCAGGTATTTCGTCTGCGCTCCCAGCGGCATCTCGACGAGCTCCAATTTGTCGGGCGTCGCATACGCCGGACGCAATGCCTGGCCGCCGTTCTCCGGGTCCAAAGCGAAGGCTCCCTGCACGTGCGTGTGGCCGAAAAACGTAAGCCGAATGCCGCTCTGCATCAGCACTTCCAGGGCGTCGCGCAGCGAAATGATGTATTCATCTTCGTCTAAAGGCGAGCCGTGCACGCAGAACACCGCCTGGTCCGGCGCCTTTTCGTCGCCGACCGTCGCCGGCAGCTCGATGGGACCCTCCGGCAAGTCTTTCAGCCATTGCAGGTTTTCCGCCGTGAGCTGCTCCTTGGTCCACAGCGCCGCGAGTCCAGCGATAGGGTTGAACTGCTCAAGGCCGCTCACTCCCGTACATGCCTTGTCATGGTTTCCGCGCACGAACAGCGTCCCCAACTGCCGCGACTTTTCCGTCACTTCGTTCGGACTGGCGCCATAGCCCACGATGTCGCCCAGGTTGGCCACCGAATCATAGGGCGGCGCCGCCTTCAGGCAGGCTTCCAGCGCCTCGAGGTTCGCGTGGATATCGCTGATAACGAGTACGCGCACAGGAAAGGGCCAAAAAGAAGTTAGAAGATATCACGCGACCGAGTTTTTGCTAGCGGAGCGCGCGCTCCGAGCACCCGGCGCGACCGATGTGCGAACATCTCCGTATGCGCCGTCTCTTGCTCGTCCTGTTGTTCAGCGCGGCTGCCTTCTCCGCGGTCGACCTTTCGCGCCTCCAAGTCCCGCCCGGCTTTCACATCTCGCTCTTCGCCGATACCGACGGCCATCCGCGCATGTTGGTGTTCTCGCCCGGGGGTGTTTTGCTTGCCAGCCTGATGAACGAAGGCGAGATCGTCGCCTATCCCGACCCGCAACACACCGGTCGTGCCGCGCGCGCCGTCAAGCTGCTGCACGACTTGAACGCTCCGCACGGCATGGCGTTCAACGCGGGCAAGTTTTACGTCGCCGAAACCAACAAAGTCGTTGCCTACGACTGGGATGAAGCCAAGCTGCGTGCCGCGAACCCCAAGCTCATCGTCGACCTGCCGCGCAGCGGCATGCACTTCACCCGCACTATCGTTTTCGCCAACGGCAAGCTGTATGTTGCGTCCGGCTCGGATTGCAACGTCTGCGACGAAAGCGACGAGCGCCGCGCTGCCGTGCTGGAAATGAATCCCGATGGCAGCGGCAAGCGGGTTTTCGCCCGGGGCTTGCGCAACGCCGTCGGCCTCGCATTCAACGAAGCGACAGGTACCGTCTGGACGACGGAGAACGGCCGCGACTGGCTCGGCGACGACCTGCCGCCCGACGAGATCAACGACCTCGGCAAGAATGGCGGCGATTTCGGCTGGCCCTACTGCTACGGCAATCGCGTGGTCGATTCGCTCCAGGCCCGCGGCGGTGAGCTCGCATTACGCGATAGCGGTGCCCGGCGCTGCCCGCAGAGCGTGCCGGCGAAGGTCAGCCTGCAGGCGCATTCCGCCGCGCTCGGTCTTGCCTTCAACACTGGCTCGCAGTTTCCCGCGGAATACCGTGGCGATCTCTTCGTGGCGCTGCACGGCTCATGGAACCGCAGCGTCCCGACCGGCTACAAAGTCATTCGTGTCAAGCTGAAGAACGGCGCCGAACCCGAGCGGGTAGAAGACTTCATCACCGGCTGGATCGCACCCGGCGAGAGGGAGAAAGGCAAGTGGATCGGCCGCCCCGTCGGGGTGCTGTTTGGGCCCGACGGCAGCATGTACGTCACCGATGATTACTCCGGGCCCATATATCGCATCACGTACGGAGCGAAGTGACCTACAGTTTCAACTCGAGAAAGATCGCGCCCGCGACCGGATTATTGCAGTACGCCGCGATCTCTTTGAATCCCAGCGTGCGATAGAGCGCGATCGCGCTGTCCATCACGCCCGGTACGGTATCGAGGCGCATCGCCGCATATCCCAGTGCGCGTCCCTCCGCAATGATGCGCTCGGCCAAAGCACGTCCCAGCTTCATGCCGCGCGCTTCCGGACACACATAGAGCCGCTTCATCTCGCAGATGTTGTTTTGCAGCGGTCGCAATGCCACGCACCCGACATAGCGTCCGCCTTGTTGCGCCAGCAACAATCGCCCGCGCGGCGACGAATACTTGCCCGGCAGCTCCGCAAGTTCCTGCTCAAAGCTCTGGAAGCACAAGTCGAACCCCAGCGACTGGCCGTATTCTTGGAATAGCTCGCGAGCTGCGGCGATACCGGCATCCGAAGTTGCCGCGACGATGTCGATCGTGCTGGATTCTGGCGCCATCCGGCTAAATGTAGCTCATCCAGGCGGCACACGCTGCGCCTTGGCCTTTGCGTAGCAGCGGCACGGCAAAGATTGACGAACTCTTAGCCCATCAGCATGCCGCCGTTCACGTTGAGCACGTGTCCGGTGATGTAGCCGGCCTGCTCGCTGGCGAGGAAGCGCACGGCGTTCGCGACATCGTGGTCGCTGCCCGCGCGGCCCAGCGGGATCATTTTCGCGACCTGTTCCTTCAGCTCCGGCGCGAGTCCCGCGGTCATCGCGGTTTCAATGTAGCCCGGCGCCACCGCATTCACCGTGATATTGCGCGACGCTACCTCGCGCGCCACCGCCATCGTTAACCCGATCAGCCCTGCCTTCGACGCAGCATAGTTCGCCTGCCCGGCTTGCCCCATCTGCCCGAAGATCGACGTGATATTGATGATCCGCCCCCAGCGCTGCTTCAGCATCGAGCTGATCACCGCTTGTATGCAGAGATGCGCGCCCGTCAGATTGGTCGCGAGCACGTCATCCCAATCCGCGCGCTTCATGCGCATCAGCAACGTGTCACGCGTGATGCCCGCATTGTTTACCAGGATATCGATCTTGCCGAATTGCGCGATGGCAGCCTTGGTGGCCGACTTGATCTCGTCTTCGCTGGCGACATCCATCTTGAACGCCGCTGCTTTGCCGCCCTGGCCTGCGATCTCCTGCACCACCGCAGCGAGTTTCTCCTCATTGCGCGCGGCCACAGCGACCACCGCGCCCGCCTCGGCCAACGCCAGCGCACACGCCCGCCCAATGCCCTGCGATGCGCCGGTGATGAGCGCAACACGACCTTCGAGATTGAGGGTAGCTGCCACAGAGAACATCAATTGTTATCACAGGAAACGCAATTAGCAATCGGCGCTTAGTCTGCCGCTGAAACTTCCAGCCGCGCCGTCGCATGATCACGGAACAGCACCCGCAGCAGCGGCGGCGCCAGCATGGTCGTCGCGCCGGTCATGAAGATGACCAGCGCATACGTCCCTTGCGTCACGATCTTCATCTGCAATCCCGCCAGCGCCACGATCAACGCCACCTCGCCGCGCGGCATCATCCCAACGCCCACCTGCAACGCCGGACGCCAACCTTCGCGCCACAACGGCAGCCCGCAAGCCACGACCTTGGAGAGCACGGCCAGCACCGTCAACACGACCGCCGCGAACCATATGTCCGACGTAAACGCGTGGATATTGAGCCGTGACCCCATGGTGAAAAAGAAGAACGGCGCCAGGAATTCGTTGATCCCATCGGCCCGCAGTTGCAACTCCCACTGGGGCGAGAAATCCGCAAACGCCAAGCCGGCAAAAAATGCGCCTACGATGGCCGCCAGCCCCAGCTTCTCCGCCACCACGCTCAAGCCGAGGCAGATGGCCAGCGCCAAGACCATCGGCGCATGTCGCGTGCTCATGCGGGCCAACCCTGGGCCCATCCGGCGCACGATGCGCGGCGCGAAAAAGATCATGAAGATAGCGAAGCCTACCGCCTCCGCCAGCAGGATGATCAATTGCAGCCACTGCACTCCCTCCTGCGATGCCAGGCCGACGACGACCGCCAGCAACACCATCCCGAGGATGTCGTCGAACACCGCCGCGCCCAGAATAATGCGCGCTACGCGTGTGTCCAGCGCGTGCAGGTCGGCGAGCACCCGCGCCGTGATTCCGACACTCGTCGCCACCATCGCCGTCGCCATGAAGGTAGCTTCATGTCCCGGCGCCTGCCGCAATTGCATGTAAGCGAAACCCAACGCAAAGGGCAGCGCGATGCCCGCCACCGCTACCATCAGCGCGGTCTTGCCCACGCGGATGAGCGCCGCGGGCCGCGTCTCCAGCCCAGCCGTGAACAGCAGGAAGATGGCGCCCACCTGCGCCACCGCCATGACGGTCGTACTCGGCTCGATCACGTGCGTCGCATACGGCCCCAGCACCACGCCCGCCAGGATCTCGCCCAGCACCGCAGACAAGCGCAAGCGTTCGAAGAGTTCGCCGAACACCTTCGCCCATACGAAGATGAAAAACAGTTGTAGCAGCAGGCTGTCGGCTGGCATCGCGGGACTGCTCTCCTCGCCTCGCTCCTTCCAGGTGAGAGCGACGAACAACGAAAGGCCCATTCATTGGAGCGCAAGGACGCGCGTTGCGGCCAGAAAAATCGAGAGTAGCTGGATTCTGTTTTTGGAAGAAATTCTCGTCGTGGCGCCCAGCCCGGCGCCACAAAATGCGATTGACAGAAAGAACTTTGCATTGTAAAGTTAGGTCGGCTTCGAGCCCTGATCGAGGAGAGTTAATTCGCATGAGCGATTCAGTTGACCATACGCAACTGGAAGAACAGATCGGCCAGTGGCGGGCTTATCTCAACCGCCGCCATGTGGCAGCCGCTGCGGATGTCGACCTCCGCGAAGCAGACTTGCGCAGCCAGGTAGGCGTGCTCACGCAGACGGGTCTCGCTGCCGACGAAGCTTTCCTGGTCGCCGTTAAGCGTATGGTCGCGCGCGATGGGGCTTCGCAGGCCTTTGCCCGCGACCAGGCCGACCGGCTCTGGAAGCAGCTAGTGCTCCCGCGCGATGCCGCGGCAGCGCCCGTCAGCCATACGGAAACGTTGGTGGTGTTTGTTCTAGCAGCCGCCGCCGCCGCTGCAGTCAAGGTCCCGGCGCTCTTCGGCCTCAGGATGGGTGGCGCGGAGACCTTCTATGCTCGCAACCTGAGCCTGTTCGTACTGCCATTCCTCACCGGCTACTTTGTGTGGAAGCGCCGGCCCCACCTGCGACATTACCTGCCGCTCGGGATTGCCTTCATTGCGGCCGCGGCGGTGGTCAATATGTACCCCTTTGTCCGCCGCAGCAACACCGAGATGTTAAGCGTGTTCCACCTGCCGATCGCGCTTTGGCTGGTTGTCGGCCTGGCATACGTCGGTGGGCGTTGGTTCGAAGGCGACGGTCGCATGGAGTTCGTGCGGTTCTCCGGTGAACTGTTCATTTACTACGTGCTCATCGCCCTCGGCGGCGGCGTGCTCACCGCCTTTACCCTGATGATGTTCGAAGCCATCGGCATCAAGGCCCAATGGCTCGCCGGCGAATGGCTCATCCCGTGCGGCGCTATGGGGGCCGTCCTGGTCGGCTCCTGGCTGGTGGAGGCCAAACAGAGCGTCGTGGGCAACATCGCGCCGATGCTCACGCGTCTCTTCACTCCGCTCTTCACTTTTGTCCTGCTGGTTTTCCTGGGAACGATGGCCTGGACCGGCCGTCCCATTGATATCCAACGCAATGTCCTTATCGCTTTTGATGTACTGCTCGGGCTGGTGGTAGCGCTTGTGCTCTATGCCGTCTCGGCTCGTCCTGCCGATGCACGCGCCGGCTTGTTCGATGGCCTGCAGCTGTTGCTGATGATTTGTGCGCTGGTGGTTGACGCCTTTGCGCTTGCCGCTATTGCCGCCCGCATCTCGGAATTCGGCTTCACACCGAACCGCGCTGCTGCGCTGGGCGAGAACCTGGTCCTTCTCGTCAGCTTGGTCGGCTCGGCCTGGCTTTATGCCGCGTTCCTGCGCGGCCGCCGGTCATTCCACAGCTTGGAAGCGTGGCAGGTGGCGTACTTGCCGGTGTACTCCATTTGGGCGGCGGTCGTGGTGGTGCTGTTTCCGCCACTTTTTGCTTATGCTTGAAGGTCGTTGGCGGTGTCTTCCGCCGGATTGAACCTCTGCCGGTGCAGCACATCCATTAGCAACGGCTCCGGCAACCTCCTGCATCCAACGTGGAATCCTGAGGTCTGTTCCGACCAAGGAGGTTTCCCTGCATGGCTACCCTGCCGCAACGTCCTGCAATGCGCTGGGCGCGCGCTCCATTTTATTTCAACTCGGCGTCGCATCTGCTGCGTATCGGCCGGCAGCGCGCCGGCACGCTGAACGAACTCGCCGAAGCGCTGCATACCTGCCCTGATGATTCCATCTTCCAGCACACCTTTCGTACCTTGCAAGAGCATCACTTCATCCGCGAGGGCTTCAGCAATGACTTTGCGCACTGGGCCTTTTCCGCGTGCAACGAGGTCGGCCTGGCCGAACGGCTCTCGTCGATCGACGTGCGCGAGTACACCTCCATTAAGGCGCTGCGGGAGCGCGTGGTCAACGTCGTCGAGGAATACTTGCAGAAGAACGCGCGCGCCGGCGACCGCCCCGCGCTCGAGCCGTTTTACTTTTGCGCTTCCGATACCGTCGTGATGCCCACCACGCTGGTCGCCCGCAACCTGCAGGAATTCGCGCAGGGCCTCGAGAAGGTCAGCGTGCACAGCATCCACTATCATTTCATCGAGGCGCGCCTGCGGCTCAAGCTCAACACCAACGACTTCTCGCTCTGGCTCGAAGAAGAACTCGACCTCGGCCAGCTTGCCGACCGCCTCAACCGCATCGATATCTACACCTCGACCTTGAACGACGTGCGCAAAGCCATCGTGCGCGCGTTACAGACCGCCATGGCTTAACGCGAAGGGGAATGGGGAACGCGATGGACCAAAAGAAAAGCCAGCACAATACTCCTGCCGTGGGCGACGAGACCGCCGAGTTGACGTCGCTTGCCGCGAGCGACAAGAAGATAGACGAAAAGCCGACCGCCACGGCTACGCTCGATCGCAAAGACAAGAACCCGGTGTCCGAGCCTTCAGTTAAAGACAAAAATCGGGTGCCCCACCCTTCGGCTTCATCTGAGGGTGGCAATGGCCGGGTGCCCCAGCCTTCCGCTTCAGCGGAGGCTGGGATAACTACAACCGCCCCGCCGCAGGAGCGTCGCCAGCGTCCGCGCCCCAAGATCAGCGAGATCCCGCCCGCGCCGCCGCCTCCGCCGAAGCTCGACGATTACAACTCCATCGTCGGCCAGGCCGAGATCGACGAGCTCCGCTTCCTCGCGCAGCGCCTGCGCGGCAAGACCGTCAAGATGGTTAATTCCACCGCTGTCGGCGGCGGCGTGGCCGAGATCCTCAACCGTCTAATCCCGCTGATGAACGAACTCGAAGTCCCCACCAAGTGGGAAGTCATCACCGGCGGCAACGACTTTTTCGAGGTCACGAAAGGGTTCCACAATGCCTTGCATGGCGGCGAATACAACGTCACCAAGGACATCCTCGACATTTTCATGATGTACAACGAGCAGAACCGGCAGCGCATGGACTTCGTGGAAGACATCTTCGTCATCCACGATCCGCAGCCCGCCGGGCTCATCCGCAGCCGCAATGACAAGCGCGGAAAATGGGTCTGGCGCTGCCATATCGACCTCTCGAACCCGCATCCGGACGTGTGGGGATTCCTGCGGCCGATGGTGGAGCAGTACGACGCCGCGATCTTTTCCTCGCCGGCGTTCGCACGGCAGCTCAACATCCCGCAGTACTTGTTCTATCCCTGTATCGATCCGCTTTCGGAGAAGAACAAAGAACTCGACGAAAGCTACGTACAGAAAGTCTGCGACGATTTCGGACTCGACCGCACCCGGCCCGTCATCACGCAGATCTCGCGCTTCGATCGCTTGAAGGATCCGGTCGGCGTCATCCAGGCCTACAAACTCGTCAAGAAGTATGTCGATTGCCAGCTCGTGCTGGCCGGCGGCGGCGCCACCGACGATCCCGAAGGCGCGGTCGTGCTCGCCGAGGTGATGAACGAAGCCGGCGACGATCCCGACATCATCATCCTCAACCTGCCACCGTGGTCAGCGCTCGAGATCAATGCGCTCCAACGCGCCTCGACCGTCATCGTGCAAAAATCGCTGAAAGAAGGCTTCGGCCTCACCGTGACCGAAGGCTTGTGGAAAGGGAAGCCCGTCATCGGCGGCGCCGTCGGTGGTATTCCCACGCAGATCGTCCACAAGCTCACTGGCGTGCTAGTGCATTCGGTGGAAGGTTGCGCTTACCAGTTGCGGTACTTGCTGACACATCCTGAATTCGCCGACCAGCTCGGACGCAACGGCAAAGAGCACGTGAAGGAAAACTTCCTGATGACGACCAATGTAAAGCGCTGGCTGTTGCTCTATCAGCTCATGTTAGGAGTGACCAAGCCGGCAAAACCGGAAGCAAAGTAGCGTGTCGAGGAACGATCTCAAGTAAGAACGGAGGGGGTGCCCTCGCCGTCGAGTCGGTGCGCAGCACCGGCCAGACTTGAATGCCACCATCAAGAAGCCGACCCTGGGCTTCTTGTCTAGGCCCCAATGAGCTCGCCTAGAACCTCGAACGCAGCCGGCAACTGCGCTCGTTTCTGTGGCCGGATCAATTCGTTGGCCGTCTCCGCCGCCGATGCCAGCGCCTCGGAGAGCACGCGCCGGCCGGTCTTGGTGAGCACCGCGTAGCCGACGCGCGCATCGCGCACGTCGCGCTCACGCGCGACCAGGCCGATCCGCTCCAGCGGCATCAAGATGCGCGTCACCGCCGAAGGCGTCAATCCCACCGCAGCCGCCAGGTCAACGCGCCGCAGCTTTCCCTCCGCCGCTAAGCCGAGCTTCAACAGCACCACCAGGTCGCCGAAACTCAGGCCATGCTGCGTACCCAGCGCCCCATCGAGGCGGCGCGCGAGCGTGTTATAAGCCGTGGCCAGCCGGACACAGAAACCAAGCGGCGTAACACTTTCCATATACTTGATATATCAAGTATAAATGGCTTATGTCAATAACAGCGTACTGCGCTTATCCTCGGTGACCTATGCCCCGCGCCCTGTGGTTGAGCCTTGCGATATGTGTAGCCGGCGCTGCCGCTGAGGGATTGGCTGCTGGGCGTGGCGTGGCCGAAAAGCTGGCGCGTCTTCGCCAGCCACGCTGGGCCCTGCCGCTGCCAGCGTGGTATTGCGTGGGGCTGCTCTATTACGCTGCGTTGTTCCTCTCCAGCTTCACCGTATTGCGCGCCGGAGCAACGTATCCCCACTTTGACGTGATGCTGTGCCTTATCGGATTCATCGCCCTCACTCAGGCGGTATGGAATTACGTTTTCTTTCGGCGGGTGGATTTGCGGACCGGCTTGCTCATCTTCGTGCCCTACGTGGCAGCGGTCTTGGCTCTGCTCGTCCTGCTATCCGAGATCAGCCCCGCGGCAGCATGGGGTTTTGGCGTGTATGTCGCTTATCTGCCGTATGGTCTGGCCTGGTCGGCGAGCGTCTATCGCATGAACCGCGGATGACTCTTACCGGCCGCCTTTGGCGTATTCCTCGCCGGCGATGTGCAGTCGATCGACTTCTTCGTCGCTCAGCGGTCGCAATGTGCCTAGTTGCCGCGCCACCAGCGTGACGCGCGCGTACTGCTCCACGGTTTCCATCTGCATGAAGGCACGTTGCAAGTCGGCGGCATACGTCACCACGCCGTGGTTGGCCATCAGGATAGCTACATGTTGCGGGACCAGGGGCTCCAAAGATGCCGCCAGGCGCGGCGTTCCGGGAGTGGCATACGGCGCCAGCGGAACGCGGCCGAGTACCGCCACGGCCTCGGCCAGGATCGGCGCATCCAGTGCGACCCCTGCCGCGGCAAAACCTGTGGCTGTGGGCGGGTGCGCATGCACCACCGCATTCACGTCCGGCCGTAGCCGGTAGATGAGCAGATGCATCCCAATCTCACTCGACAGGCGGCGCGCGCCGCTGCGCTGGCGTCCATCGGGCGAAAGCGTCACCAGATCATCCAGCGCCATACTGCCCTTGCACAGGCAAGTCGGCGTCGCCAGGATCTCGTCCGGCCCCAGCCGCACGGAAAGGTTCCCATCGGTCCCTGCGACAAATCCACGCTCGTAGAGCGCCCGGCTGTAGCGGACGAGTTGTTCCGCCACCTCCAGCCGTTCCGCGGCTGTCATCGACATCTCAAGGCTCGCCACCTTCGCATCGTACTTCACTCCGCGCGCGCCGGGCAACGCCCTTGCGACGGTTCACCCGGCCTTCGGTAACCGCGAGTAACTAGAATGTCGCCGTGCGCGTTTCCGACTTCGACTACTACCTGCCGCCGGAACTCATCGCCCAATCGCCGCCGACCGAGCGCAGCGCCGCCCGCATGCTCCATCTCCGCCGCGACTCCGGCGCGCTGGTCGACGGCCACTTCCGCAACCTGCCGCAGTTACTGCGGCAGGACGATCTGCTCGTCCTGAACAACACGCGCGTTTTTCCTGCCCGTCTGCTCGGACGACGCAGCGGCGCACGTGCCCAGCGCGTCAGTCCGCGCAACCCTGCGTCACGCGATTTCTTGACCGGAGAAGTCGAAGCGCTGCTCACCGCGCCGGTCGCCGATAAGCCGCACACCTGGCTCGCGCTGGTGCGTCCCGGGCGCAAGATCGGCATCGGCGAACGCCTCGAATTCGGTGCGCACGGCGAACTTCGCGCCGAAGTCATTGCTCGTGGCAGCTTCGGCGAACGCACTCTGCGCTTTGATCCTGTACCCGATTTCTGGGAGCGCATCGAACGCGTCGGTCACGTGCCGCTTCCCCCTTACATCGCGCGGCCCGATGCCGCCGTCGACCACGACCGCTATCAGACCGTCTACGCCCGCGAGCGCGGCTCGGTCGCCGCGCCCACTGCTGGTTTGCATTTCACGCCGGCGGTCCTGGCCGAATCGCGCGAGCGCGGCATCGAGACCGCCGAGATCACGCTGCACGTCGGCCTCGGCACGTTCCAGCCGGTGCGCGCGGCGAACGTAGAAGAGCACAAGCTGCATCGCGAGCGTTTCCACATCAGCGTTGCGGCAGCCGCCGCGATGGAGCGCGCACGCCAAGCCGCGCGGCGCATCGTCGCCGTCGGTACCACGACCGTGCGCACGCTGGAATACGCTGCTCAACAAGGCAAAGGCGCAATCGTTGCGGGCGCCGGCGAAGCCGACCTCTTCATTTATCCCGGCTTCCGGTTCAAAGTCGTCGGCGCGTTGCTCACGAACTTCCACCTGCCACAGTCCACGCTGCTGATGCTGGTCAGCGCCTTTGCCGGCCGGGAGCGCGTGCTGGGCGCGTACGAACACGCAGTCCAGCAGCGCTATCGGTTTTTCTCGTATGGCGACTGCATGTTCATCGAGTAGCGACGCTGGTTGCCCAACAAAATTTTTTTCGACACAGCACTGCGGCCAGCACGCGACCGAGACGCAGCCTCTAACTTCGTGTGTCCGGTCGGGCCCCTAGGTCTCAGCGTCTGCTTGCGCTGCTCGCACTGGCGCTGGGAATCATGGCCCAGGCGCAGACGCCTAACTCCGCCATCACCGGCTTCCACGACGCGACTAGCCAGCACGAACTCGAGCGCCGATTCCTCGCCGTACCCGACGCGAAGCTCGCCGGCGAGCATCTTCGTTTCCTGACTTCCGCGCCGCACCTGGCCGGCTCCGCCGAAGACCGTGCCACCGCCGATTACGTCGCGCAGAAGTTTCGCGCCGCCGGCCTCGCTACCGAGATTCGTCCTTACCGCGTGTGGCTCGATACGCCGCAAGAGATCGCGGTCACTGCCAGCGTCAATGGCAGGAGCGTAATGCGCGGCCCGGCCCGCGAACACGTCAATGGCGATCCCTTTCAGGACGACCCGCGCATCACGCCTGCCTTCAACAGTTACTCCGCTTCGGGCGATGTGAACGCTGAGGTGGTTTATGCGAACTACGGGCGCCCCGAAGACTTTCGCCTGCTGCACGATCTCGGCATCAGCGTGCGCGGCCGCATTGTCCTCATTCGTTACGGCCAAACCTTTCGCGGCGTAAAAGTTCGGCTGGCGGAAGAGAACGGCGCCGCCGGTGTGTTGCTCTACTCCGATCCGGCTGACGACGGCTATCTCCGCGGTGACGCTTACCCGAAAGGCCCGTGGCGTCCCGCGACCAGCGTGCAACGTGGCTCGGTCGAGTATGGTTTCGAATATCCCGGTGACCCGACCACGCCTGGCTTCGCCAGCGTGGCCGCCAACGAAGCACAGCGCGTCGCGCCGGCCGGCTTAGGCGACCTGCCGAAGATCCCGTCGGTCCCGCTTTCAGCAGCGGACGCGCGTCCCATCCTGGAAGCTCTCGGCGGCGTCACGACGCCACGCGAGTGGCAAGGCGGCTTGCCGTTCGCGTATCGCTCCGGCGGCACGAGCAATCTGCGCGTCGCGATGCGGGTGCATCACGACTACAAGCTCACCACCATCTGGAATGTCATCGGAAAAATCGCCGGCAGCGAGCATCCGGAGCAGTGGGTCATCGCCGGCAATCATCGCGATGCCTGGGTGTTTGGCGCCGCCGATCCTTCCAGCGGCACTGCGGCACTGCTCGAAGCCGTGCACGGTGTCGGTGAACTGCTGAAGACCGGTTGGCGACCCGCGCGCACCATCGTCTTCGCCAGTTGGGACGCTGAAGAGCAGGGCCTGATCGGTTCTACCGAGTGGGTGGAAGAGAACGAGCGTGAACTCGCGAACGCCGTCGCGTATTTCAACATCGATACTGGCGCCTCGGGCCCGCAATTCCGCGCCTGCGCTTCCGGCGAGCTGAAATCGTTCGTGCGCGAGGTCGCGCGCGCCGTCCCCAGTCCGAGCGGCGGCACTGTGTATGACAACTGGCGCGCCGCGCCCGAGGAAGGCGATGGTGGCGCTGACATTGAAGGCCGCAACACCGGCGCCGCAGTCGGCAATCTCGGCGGCGGCTCCGATTATGCCGCCTTCGTGCATCACGCCGGCGTGCCCGCTACCGACGTGCGCAGCCTCGGCGATTACGGCGTTTATCACTCTGTCTTCGACAACTACGAATGGTTCACGCGCTTCGCCGATCCCGGATTCCTCTACACCCAGCAGATGGCTCGTTTCCTCGGCGTGGAAGTCCTGCGCATGGCGAATGCCGATGTCTTGCCTTACGACTTCGCGCAGTATGGCCGCGAGATCGCCAACTATGTTGGCCGTGCTGCCGTCGATGCTGGGGCGAGCTTGGCGCTGCGTCGCGCCGATTCGCAGCCTGCACTGCTCGCGGCGCATCGCCTCGCCGTCGCCGGCGCTACCATGGATGAAGAACGTGACAGCGCTTCAAGCCGTCCCGACGACTCCGCGTTGAACGCCGCGCTTAGCGCCGCGGAGCACGCGCTGCTGCTCTCCGCCGGACTGCCGCAGCGACCGTGGTATCGACATGTTATCTACGCGCCCGCGCGCGATTCCGGTTACGGCGCCGCGCCGCTGCCCGGCGTGGCCGATGCCATCGCTGCCGGCGATGGTGCCGATGCCGCGCGCGAGATGTCGGCGCTAGCCACCGCGCTCAGCCATGCCGCCAAGGCCCTCGAAGGCGCTACCGCCATGACCATCGCGAAGACACGCAACCTGCCGTTTGCTCCTGCCGTTACTTTTCGGCAAAAGCCCGGCGGGCGATAAGCTCGCGTTCGCGCTCGCAACCGAAGCGCAGCGATTCTCGCGGCAATTGTTAAACTAGCGGTTTGCCACGCTCCCCCAAATCCCCGCCGAGCGACGAAGCCGCCGCCGAAAAGGCCGCCGAGCGCCGCGCCGGACGTGCGCCCAAAGCGCCAAAGCCCACAGTCGAAGTCGCCGCAGCGCCTCCCGGGAAAGCGCGCCTTCCCGTAGGGGCCGCCGGCAAGGGCCGCATCTTCCTCATCGACTCGATGTCCTTCATCTTTCGCGCCTATCACGCGATGGCGCGGCAGCGCCCCATGTCCACGCGCACCGGCATTCCCACTGCCGCGACGTATGTCTTCGTCAACATGCTGCAAAAGTTGCGCAAGGATTTCGCGCCGGAATATCTTGCCGCGGTCTACGACGTTGCCGGTCCAACCTTCCGCGATACCAAGGCCAGCGCCGTCAAGACCGTCAAGAAGTGGGACATCAAGACACAGCAGTTCCAGGAGATCGCCTACGGCGGTTACAAAGCGAACCGCGCCGAGATGCCGCCGGACCTCGCGCAGCAACTGCCCTACATCCGTCGCGCGCTCGATGCGTATCGCATCCCCATCCTCGGCCAGCAGGGCTACGAAGCCGATGACCTCATCGGCACGCTCGCTCGCCTCGCTGCCGACGAGGGTTATCCGGTCTACGTCGTCTCCAGCGACAAAGACATGCTGCAGTTGGTGAACGAGCGCGTCTGCGTGCTGAATCCGCCCAAGGACAACCTGATCTGCGACCGCGCGAAGGTCGAAGAGATCCTAGGCGTGCCGCCGGAGCGCGTGATTGACGTCATGGCGCTGCGCGGCGACACCATTGACAACATCCCCGGCGCGCCCGGTATCGGCGATAAGGGTTCGGTCGAACTCATCCGTCGCTTCGGCTCTGTCGAAACCGCACTCGACCGCGCCGCCGAGGTCGAGAAGAAGACGTATCGCGAATCACTGCTCAACAATCGCGAGATTGTGCTCTTCAGCAAAGAGATGGCGACCATCGACTGCCGCGTGCCCGGCATTGATCTGCACGTGGACGAGATGCAGGCCCGCGAGCCGGACGCCGAATCCGCCCGCACTCTCTTCACCGAGCTCGAATTCACCACGCTGGCGAGAGATTTTGCGCCGACGGTAGAACTCGGCGTAACCGACTATGCCGAAGCTACGACCGCCGCTGATGTCGACGCCGAATTGCAAGCCGCCACCGACTCGCCGCTCGCCTTCGCGCTCGAAACCTCGGCCGGCACGCCCGCTCTCAGTGAAGAAGCCGAAGAGGAAGAAGCCGACGCGCAGGGCAGCATGCTGCCGCTCGCACCCCCGTCGCTAAGTGCGCTAGCCGGCGTGAGTCCGGGGAAGCGCATCGGCATTTCGTTGCGTTCTGGTCGCGCCCGTACCGTCACGCTCAGCGGCGACGCGGGTAAGCGCCTGACCGACGCGCTCGCCGATCCCGCGCTTCCCAAATGCACGCACAATCTGAAATCTGCTTTGCGCGAGCTCGCGCCGCGCGGCATCTCGCTCGCTGGGGTCCGCGATGACGGCCTGCTTTACAGCTACTTGCTCGATCCCACCTATACCTCGCATGCGCTGGAAGCCGTCGCGCTCCGGCGCTTTAACCTCAAGCTCACGGACTCCGTGGCTGAGCGCGCTGACATCACCGGTCGCCTCGCCGTCGCTTTGCGACGCGAGGTCGAAGCCGCCGGCCTGCAGAGTGTTTACGACAACATCGACCTGCCGCTCGTCCCGGTGCTGGCGCGCATGGAGGCTGCCGGCGTAAAAGTTGATTGCGACGTGCTGCAACGCATGTCGCAGCGCCTGGAAGCGGAAATCGCCGAGAAAGAAAAACAGATCCACACGCTGGCGCGCGAAACGTTCAACATCAATTCGCCGCGACAGCTCGGTGACGTCCTATTCAACAAGCTCATGTTGCCCAAGCCGGTGAAGTATGGAAAAGGCAAGACCATCTCCACCGCGGCCGACGTCTTGCAGGAACTCGCCGAAGCGCATGAAGTGCCGCGGCTCGTGTTGGAGTTCCGCGAGCTTTCCAAGCTGAAATCTACGTACGTGGACGCGCTGCCGCGGCTTTGCCATCCGGAAACAGGCCGCCTGCACACCACGTTCAACCAGGCAGGCACGGCGACCGGTCGCTTGTCATCCACCAACCCGAACTTGCAAAACATTCCGGTGCGCACCGAACTGGGGCGTGAGATCCGCGCTGCCTTCGTCGCCGAGCCGGGCAATATCCTGCTGGCGGCGGATTACTCGCAGATCGAACTGCGCCTGCTCGCCCATTACTCCGAAGATCCGCTGCTCATGGCCGCGTACCAGCGCGGCCACGACATCCACTCCCTCACGGCTTCTGAAGTCTTCGGTGTCCCACCCATGCTGCTCGACGCCGAGCATCGCCGTCGCGCCAAGGCCGTAAACTTCGGCATCGTCTACGGCCTCTCGCCCTTCGGTTTGTCGCAGCAGCTCGGCATCGATCAGAAAGAGGCGAAACAATACATCGATGCGTACTTCCAGAAGTACGAAGGCGTGCGGCGTTATCGGGAGCGCATCCTCGAGGAAGTGCGTCGCGAGCAAAAAGTGCGCACGCTCTTCGGCCGCGTGCGCCCTATCCCCGACATCAACAGCCGCAATCCCAACATGCGCGGCTTCGCGGAGCGCACGGCGTTGAACACGCCGCTGCAAGGGACCGCTGCCGACCTCATCAAGGTCGCCATGATCCGCATCGACGCCGAGCTGCAACGCCGCAAACTGAAGTCACAGATGACCCTGCAAGTCCACGACGAACTAGTGTTCGAAGCGCCGCAAAATGAAGTCGAAGAACTGCGCACGCTCGTCCGCGAGCAGATGGAGAATGTCCATCCGCTGCGCGTGCCCCTGGTCGCCGAAGTGGGCGTCGGTCCCAACTGGCGCGACTTGGAATAAGGCGGTTTGCCGCAGACGAACGCAGAAAAACGCAGACAAAAGTAATCCTCCACTTTTATCTGCGTTGGTCCGCGTTCATCTGCGGCGAGATTTGCTTTTACCTGCATTACAATATTTCGTTCGGGCAGTCCTGACTTCGCCACGAGAGGACGCGCGTTGCCGACCAGCCTCGCTCAGCGGTGGATCCCAGAGATGTCGGCGCTGGCGGTGCTCGATATCCTCATCGTCGCCATCCTGATCTACCAATTTCTGGTGCTGGTGAAAGGCACGCGTGCCTCCCAGATCCTCATCGGGGTTACGGTGCTCGCGCTGGCGTTTTACCTGGCGCGCTTCAGCCAGTTGGTCACGCTCAACTGGCTGCTGACCACGCTGTTGCCGTACGCGGTCTTCGCTTTCATCGTGGTTTTTCAGAATGAGATACGGCACGCGCTCGCCAAGCTCGGTCGCAAACTTTCGGCTGGTCGCGGCTTGCGCGGCGAAGAAGGCGAAGCCTATGACGACATCGTGCTCGCCGCCAACCTCTTCGCGCAGAACCAGACCGGCGCGCTCATCGTGATCGAGCGCGACATCGGCCTCCGCACCCACATCGAGAGTGGCGTGCGACTGGACGCGTGCCTCTCCTACGACCTGCTCGCCACCATATTCCGCCCCAGCGCGCCATTGCACGATGGCGCCGCCATAATCCAGCGCGATCGCGTCGCCGCGGCGGCTTGCTTCCTGCCGCTTTCCATGAATCCTGTGCTCTCCACGCAACTCGGCACGCGGCATCGCGCCGCCATCGGCATCACCGAAGAGACGGATGCCATCGCGGTCGTCGTCTCGGAAGAGACAGGCCTCATCTCGCTCACTGTGGCCGGCGCCATCGAGCGCGACCTCAGCGCCGAGCAACTGCGCGCCCGCCTCAGCGAGTTGTTGCAGCGCTCGCTCCCGTCCGTCACGTTGCCGACGCCGATCTCCGGTCCCGACCCGCTCCGTACCCCCGCCGCCTCCATCGATAGCGAACCGGCCGACGTGCCCGATGTCGGCCCCGGCCTGCGCTCCGCCGCGCGCCGCAGTGAGGAACGCTGATGGACTGGCTACGCAAGTACGTCTTCCACAATCTCGCGCTCAAGCTGCTTTCGCTCGGCAGCGCTTTTTTGCTGTGGACCGCGGTCGCGCGCGAACCCACCGCCGAGGTCGCCCACACCGTGCCTATCGAATTCCTCCACGTTCCCGACGACGTGGTCATCAGCTCGCGCTCCACGCCGGAAGCGCAGGTATGGATACGCGGCCCGCAGCGCCTGGTGCGCGGCGTCGGCCCGGCCGAGTTGCATGTTAGCGTTGACCTCAGCCAATTGCGCAGCGGCTCGGGCGAGCACGTTTTCGACCTTGCGCCGCGCCAGATCAAGGCCCCGAGCGGCATAGAAGTCATCGAGGTCGTGCCGCCGCAGGTGCGCTTGCGGCTTGACCCGCGCAATCCGGCCACGAATCCCACACCATGAGCGCTTCGCCCAAAACCCGCCAGCTCTTCGGCACCGACGGTATCCGTGGTGTCGCCGGCGAATTTCCCCTCGACGCCGCCACCGTTTACAGCATCGGCGCCGCACTCGCCAAACGCATCGCCGCGAATAAAGATCGGGTGCCCCACCCTGCTGCGCCCGCCGTTGGCGCAGAGGGTGGGAAAGCGACTGTCGTCATCGGCATGGATACGCGCGAATCCAGCCCGTGGATCGCCGGCGCACTGGCCGCAGGCCTCGCAACGCGCGGCGTGCAGGTCGCGAGCGCCGGCGTCATCACGACTCCCGGTGTCGCATTCCTCACGCGCACGCAGCGCTTTGCCGCCGGCATCGTGGTATCGGCGTCACACAATCCCTGGCATGACAATGGCATCAAAGTCTTCGGCGCCGATGGCTTCAAGCTCTCCGACGATGATGAGCACGCCATCGAACAAGACATCTTTGCGCATCTCGGCGAGCAGCGCGGAGCGCCCCCTGCGGGCGATGTGCCGGTCAGCGAGCGCCTGCATACGACCTACGTTGAGTGGCTGCTGGCGCAGGTGGCGAGCACGCCGCTGCGCGAACTGCGTGTGCTGGTGGATTGCGCGAACGGCGCCACCAGCGGCATCGCGCCTGAGGTCCTGGCCGGCGCTGGCGTACAAGCGCACTTTCTGCACACCACGCCCGACGGCAGGAACATCAACGCCAACTGCGGCGCGCTGCATCCCGAGCTGGTCGCCGCCGAGGTCGCCGCCGCGGCAGGGAAGTACGACATCGGCATCAGCTTCGATGGCGATGGCGACCGCGCCCTCTTTGCCGACGCTACCGGGCGCGTCGTCAACGGCGACGCCGTGCTGCTGCTCGCCGCACGCGACATGCACGCCCGTGGCGCCCTGCGCGCCGATACGGTCGTCGCCACCACGATGTCGAACATGGGCCTCGAAGCCGCGCTGCGCAACTCCGGCATCCGCATGTTGCGTGCCCCGGTGGGTGACAAATACGTCCTCGAAGAAATGAAGCGCACCGGCGCCGTCCTGGGTGGCGAGCAATCCGGCCACATCATCTTCCTCGACGGCGAATCGACGACCGGAGACGGCTTGCTTACCGCGATGCGCGTCATGCAGATCATGGCCACGTCGCGCCGGTCCCTCGCCGACCTGCTCTCCGATCTTCAGGTCTTTCCACAAGTCATCAAGAATGTCCGGGTACGCGAGAAGAAGCCGCTCGACAGCGTCGATTCCGTCGCCGCCGCTATCGCAGTCGCCGAGCGTGAACTCGGCCAGGACGGCCGCATCGTGGTGCGCTACTCCGGCACCGAGCCGCTCGCGCGCGTCATGGTCGAAGCCGCCGACGCCGGCGAGATGGAGCGCCTCGCCGAACACGTCGCCAGTGCCATCCGCAACTCCCTCGGCAGTTGAACCGATGAATAGACTGGCGTAATCACGCTGGTTACCGCCGCGCCACGCCCGCGTTACTCGCGTGACGTTTACAGCACGCAGCGCCAAGCGCATCATCCGCGTGTTAGGCGGCTCTGGGGGAGGGCTGCCAAGGGCGCTGCCGCATCGAACCAGATGCGCAGCGTCTTTTTTCCTGTCGCTCCGCTCCACACCGCTGGAAGGCCGTTCTCGCCCGCTGACCCTTACGGCCCGCGATCGCGCTCCGCGGGCTGGACGGCCCGCTCCGCTTTGTTCTATTGATTAACTGAAAACTGTCATGCTGAGCGCAGCGGCCGTACTGCGAAGCAGTACGGTTGCGCAGTCGAAGCATCCCTATAGCATCCAGGCCCGTCGAGCTTCCCCGGCGAAGTTCGCGCAACATATTTTTGTCGCTCCCTCCACACCGCTGGAGGGCCACTGTCGCCCGTTGACCCTCGAGGCCGGCGATCGCGCTCCGCCGGCTGGACGGCCCGCTCCATTATGCTTGTGAAGAATGTGCTGGCCCTTGACCAATAGCCAAGAGCCAGTAGCCAACAGCCAAATGGCAGTCGTACACACCATCGGCCACTCCACGCGCAGCTTCGACGAACTCGTCGCGGCGCTGCACGCCCAGCGCATCGCCACGCTGTTTGACATCCGCGCGTTCCCCATGTCGCGCCGCATGCCGCACTTCAACCGCGAGTACCTCGAAGCAGAGCTGCCGACGCGCGCGATCCACTATCGCTGGATGCCTGACCTGGGTGGACGACGCCGCAAAGTCCTAAAGGAATCTCCAAACCTCGCACTGCGCAACCAGAGCTTCCGCAACTACGCCGACTACATGCTGACGCAGCCCTTCGCCGACGCCATCGCCGTGGTCGTCGCCGAAGCGCGCGAGCACGAAGCCGCGGAACGCGGCGGCGTCGCTATCATGTGCGCCGAGCGCGTCTACTTCCAGTGCCACCGCATGCTGGTGTCTGACTATCTGGTCGCGCACGGCCATACCGTGCTGCATATCGACGCCACCGGGCCGGCGCGCCCGCACAAGCTGCTCGCCGAAGCGCAGTTCCGCAACGGCGAGCTGACTTATCCGGGATTATTTTGATCGACCGCAAAAGTAAAAGGCACGAAGTAACGAGGGTCGGGCCAAAAGACCTTCGTGACTTCGTGCCTGCGTGGTGAATGCCGCTCTACAGCGCGATAACCGACTCTGCCTGCCAGCCTTTCGGCCCTTTGATCAGCTTGAACTCCACCGCCTGCCCTTCCTTCAGCGAGCGGAAGCCGTTCGCCTGGATGACGGAGTAGTGTACGAACACGTCTTCGCCATTGGAACGGCTGATAAAGCCGTAGCCTTTGGCATCGTTGAACCACTTCACGGTTCCTTGTTCCATGATGCTGTTGTTCGTCCTTCGCTTGAGATTGCTGCGGTGAGTCAGGCGTTGCAGGCAGGAAGGAAACGGCAAAGCGTTTACCGCTGCTACATCTGGTCCGACGTCGCGACAGCGGCACAGAATACAGCAGCCCACGGTTTTTGCCAGCAGAAAATCGTGTGTTAACTTCGAACACCCACAGGGAGGATGGGAGGATGAGAGGGAAGAAGAAAATGAAAAAAGTAAGGAAATGCAATAAGGAACTCCCCTCCTCTCTTCCTCCCTGTAGATTTTCATGATCGTAGGAACTGGCATCGATATCGTTGAAGTACCGCGTATCGCGGCCTCCATCGCCCGCTTCGGCGATCGCTTTCTCCATCGCGTCTTCACCGACGCCGAGGTCCAATACTGCCAGTCGAAGCCGAACGCCAGCGAACGTTTCGCCGCGCGCTTCGCCGCCAAAGAAGCCGCCATGAAGGCCCTCGGCACCGGCTGGCGCGGCGGCATCGCCTGGCGCGAGGTCGAAGTGCGCCGCGAACCCGGCGGACGCCCCACCGTAGCCTTCAACGGCAAAGCCGCCGAATTCGCCGCGCGGCTCAACGCCACGCGCGCCTCGCTTTCGCTTTCACACACCGAGCAGCACGCGGTTGCGTCCGTGATCCTCGAAAAAGAATGAACACCTACCACAGAGGCACAGAGACACAGGGAAAAAATACCCCGTGTCATCCCGAGGCCGTTTTTTGGCCGAAGGATCCAGCGAACGTTCGCGCCATCCGTGCCGTGGTCACGCTTTTCGGCCACGAGACCAAGCCTTTTGTCCTTCTCTGTGCTTCCCTGCCCCCCTGCTGGGTGTCCGCCTGATGCGCGACCGCACGCTCGCCGCCGTAGCACTCGTCAGCTTCGCCAGCCTGCTGCTAGAACTGGCCCTCACACGGCTGTTCAGCGTCGTGCTCTTCTACCACTTCGCCTTCCTGGCGATATCAATCGCATTGCTCGGACTAGGAGCAGGAGGTGTGTTCGCTTATCTGTTGCGCGCCCGCCTGGCGCGCTTCTCGTTGCGCGGGCTCGGAACATACGCCGCGATCCTGAACGCGCTGACCATCGTCGGCGTGCTCGAGATCGTGATTCACACCCCGGTCGGCCTCGATCTCGCGTGGCGCAACTTCCTGCGGCTCACCATCATTTATCTCGTTTCCGCCGTGCCGTTCTTCTTCACCGGAGTGTTGTTCTCGGTCCTGTTCGCGCGCGAACATCGCCGCGCTACAACTCTCTACGCTGCTGACCTAGTGGGCGGCGCACTCGCCTGCCTCGCGATCGTTCCGCTGCTGGATTGGATTGGCGGCCCGAACGCCGTACTGGCCGCCGCATTCGCCATGGCGGTCGCGGGAGTCATGTGGGCTCGTGTGGACACGGGCAACTCGCCCGTGTCAGTTCCTGTAGCGCCGGCGTCTCGCCGGCCAGAGACCAGCGTTCCAAAGTTTGCGCGCAGCACGGCAATGGTAGTCGCCGCCCTGCTCCTAGTCGTTATCGCCGTCAACCACAACGGCCGCCTCATCGACATCGTCTACGCCAAGGGCATGCGGCGCGACAAGCCGTGGATGCTCTTCGCCAAGTGGAATGCCATCTCGCGCGTCGAGGTGAACCAGGTCGGCGAATCTAAGTACATCGTCATCGACGCCGATGCCTCCACCGCCATCATGAACGTTGACCCCAAGCGCTGGTCCGAAGATGTGCCCGCAACCCCGCACGGTACGGGCCTTCCCGAAGCCGAAAGCTACAACTGGAAGCGCGACCTCATGGCCGCCGCGCCGGCAGTCGTCAACGTGCTACGCCCGCACGGTTCGTACGCCATCATCGGCCCCGGCGGCGGCGTGGACGTGCTACGCGCCGTCGCCAACGGCTCGCCCAGCGTCACCGGCATCGAGATCAACCCCATCATCGCCACGACCATCATGCGCGGCCGCTACGCCGACTACGCCTACCACCTCTACGACCTGCCGCAGGTCCACATGCACGTCAGTGACGGCCGCAGTTTCATCCGCGCGAGCAAAGAAAAATATGACGTCATCGAGATGACGCTCGTTGACACCTGGGCCTCCACCGCCGCCGGCGCTTTCGCCCTCAGTGAGAACAATCTCTACACCGTCGAAGCCTTCCGCGAGTACTTCGACCACCTGAAACCCGACGGCATCATCGCCATCACACGCTGGGAGTTCGCCAAACCAAGGGAGGCGCTGCGAGTAGTGAGTCAGGAGATTGAGGCGCTGCGGCAGATAGGTAGAAGCGACTACCGCAAGAACTTCATCATCATCTCTGATGGCGCATTAGATGAGGATGGAAGGCCGGTAACGGTGTTAGCGAAGGGAAGCGAATTCACGCCCGAAGAAGTGGCCAGTACGTTCGCTCAATTGCGCGACAATCAAAACCTATATTTGTTATATGCACCCTACTTCGGAGTCCTTAGCTCCGAAACGTTCTCGCTAAGCCTTCCCCGGCTTGCCGCCGCCACCGCCGTCCAACCGTTTCAGCAACTGATAGCTCCGGCCGAAGAAACCGAACAACTCGGATCGCTTCGCTGGAGCGCACGTCAGGAATTTCAAACGGATTACCCCTACAACATCACCCCCGTTTACGACTCCGCCCCGTTCTTCTTCTTCACCCTCAAGACCGGCGACGTACTCCGCGGTGTGCTCTCCGGCGGCGGCAAAGGCATGGACTGGCGCATCAACCTCGGCATCGTCGTGCTCGGCATCGTGCTGCTCATCTCGTTGGCAGCGGTGCTGGCGTTCCTGGTGCTGCCACTGCTCGTGCATCAAATTCGCCGCCGAGTAGGGACGGGGCATGCCCCGTCTCTACCAAACGGTTTTCCACCCGCCAACCGCCAATCGCCAACGGCGCTTTTCTATTTTGTTGCCCTCGGCCTCGCCTACATCCTCATCGAGATCGCCTTCATCCAGCGCTTCGTCCTCTTCCTCGGCCATCCAACCTATGCGCTCACCGTCGTCGTCTTCCTGATGCTGCTCTCCAGCGGCGCTGGCAGCTTCGCGGCGCGCCGCTGGTTAAACGAAGAGCGCGACGTCCGCATTCCTCTCGCCGCCGCCATCGTCCTCGCTCTTCTTTATGTCTGGCTGCTACCGCTGGTCCTGACCACGCTCGTCGGCCTGCCGTTCATCGTTAAACTCGTCATCACGGCTGTAATGCTCGTGCCGCTCGGCTTCGTCATGGGAATGCCATTCCCTACCGGACTGCGCGCGCTGGGCCAGGCGAATGAAGCCGCCGCCGGTGACGATTCCCTCGTCGAATGGGCCTGGGCAATGAACGCCGCCGCCAGCGTGCTCGGCTCGGTCCTCGCCATGATCGTCGCCATACATTTTGGATTGAATGTAACTCTGGCGCTGGGTGCAATCGCATACATCTTCGCCTTCCTCTTTGTCTCGTCCCTGCAACCAACCTTACCCGTGTCATCCTGAGGCCTGCCTTTGGCCGAAGGACCCCACGATCGCCGGCATGACACGCGCCATTGCGCGCTTTCCGGCCACGCCCTGCGTTCTTCTGCGTTCATCCGCGGCTTGTTTTCCTCTTCCATCTGGTAGAATCCGCGTTTCTTACGCTGGGGGTAAACGGTGCCTAGTCAGAAGCAGGTGCGTTGGGCGCAGCTGCGCGTTGGCATCACGATCATCGTCGCGGCGATCACGCTCGCCGTCCTCATCTTCCTGATGAGCGGCACCACCAGCATCTTTTCCAAGAACCTGCATCTGCACTCTTACTTCGATAACGCCGGCGGCATCCGTGAAGGCGCGCCGGTCCGCCTGCAAGGCGTGGACATCGGCAATGTCTCCGCCATTACTGTCGATGCCGGCCATAAAGAGACGCCGGTCCGCATCGATTTCAAGGTCAACGCGAAATATCAGCCGTCCATTCTCAAGGGTTCGCAGTCGGTCATCTCGACCGAAGGTGTGATCGGCGGCGCCTTCATCGACATCAACAGCGTGAAGCTCGATAACACCGTGCCGAACTACCAGGCGCAGGTGCAGGATGGTGACGAGCTGCGCGTCCTCGATCGCCCTGACTTCATGGACATCGTGCGCGCCAGCCAGTCCTCGCTGCAGAACATCGACACGCTGGTCAAGCGCCTCGACCGCATCCTCAGCACCATTGAGAACGGCACCGGCTCCATCGGCAAGCTCATCAACGATCCCGGCTTGTACAACCGGCTGAACACGACGCTGCAGGAAGTGCAGAGCATGGTGGGCGACATCTCGAGCGGCAAGGGCTCGATCGGCAAACTCATCAGCAGCGACGAGCTGTACCAGAAGCTGAACGGCTCCATCGACAAGATCAGCAAGATCGTGGATGAGATCAACGCCGGCCAGGGCAACGTCGGCCTGCTGTTGAAAGACCGCAAGCTCTACGACAATGCCAACCAAGCCGTCGCGCATGCCAATCAACTGATTGCGGACATCAACGCCGGCAAGGGCACGCTCGGCAAGTTCGCCAAAGATGAAGAGCTCGCGAAGAAGCTCGACAACACCATCACCAAACTCAACGACCTGATCACCCGCGTCGAAGCCGGCGAAGGCAGCGTCGGTATGCTCTTCAAAGACAAATCGCTCTACACCAACGCCGACCAGGCGCTAGTCGAGATGCGTACCCTGCTGAAAGCCGTCCGCGAAGACCCCAAGAAGTATCTGGTGATCCACTTCAAGATTTTCTAGAAAGACCTACAGGGAGGAGGAGAGGAAGGAAGCGAATCACTTCTTCTGCTATTGCCTTATCATTTTTGCCCTTTTGCCTTTTGCCTTCGATTCCCTCCCATACTCTCTTCCTCCCTGTAGGTGTTTATCCGCACGCCAACCGAAACCCATAATCCGCGTACTTGAATTCCGGCGGAATACTCGACCGCGAACTGCACCGCGCAATCTTGATCTGGTGCCGCCATGAGCCGCCGCGCGAGCCCTTCCGCGTCCCCGCTGCCGGCCCCAGCGGATCGCAATCTGGAGACACCGCGTAGTAGTTCGCGTCAAACCAGTCGCTGCACCACTCATGTACGTTCTCGCCCATGTCGAATAGGCCGTAACCATTCGGCGCCGCCGTTGCGACGGGCTCCGGCCCGCGCTGCCAGCGCCGCGCGTAATCAGCGCGTGCGTCCGGCCGCTCATCTCCCCAGGGAAATGCTTTTCCGGCAAGTCCACCGCGCGCCGCGAGCTCCCACTCCGCTTCCGTTGGCAAGCGAAAAGCTTTGCCGCTTGTGGCCGCGAGCCATTCGCAGTACGCCATGGCGTCGAACCACGAAACACTCACCACCGGCTGTTGTGGATGATTGAAATTCGGGTCATTCCACTGCGGCGGCGCTTCGCGTGCCGTCGCATCGAGAAAGCGCGCGTACTCGGCATTCGTTACCTGCGTAGCCGCCAGCGCGAACGCGGTCACACTGACCCGATGCACCGGCCGCTCGCAGTCCTGCCCGGTTTCGCTGCCCATCAGGAACGTGCCGCCCGGGATGGAGATCAATGCGGGCGCAGCGATCATCGGTGCGGTCGTCATGCCGTGATTCTCGCATTTGCGTCTGATAATCTTTGCGTCATGCGCCGCATCATTTTCGCACTAATTGTTCTCGCTGCCTCTGCGTCCGCGCAGAAGCTACCAGATTTCAAAGCCGCCGGCGACGAGGCGGTCCGCTACCTCGTCGACCTCATCAAGCTCAATACCGCGAAGCCGGAAGGCAACGAGCTGCGCGGCGCGAAATACCTGAAGCAGGTCTGCGACCGCGAAGGTGTCGCCTCGCAGATCTATGAGAGCGCGCCCGGTCGCGCCAATTTCGTCGCGCGCCTCAAGGGCAATGGCGCGCAGCGCCCCATCCTCCTGATGGCCCACATCGACACCGTCGGCGTCGAGCCGAAATACTGGACGGTCGATCCCTTCAGCGGCTTGATCAAAGATGGCATGGTCTGGGGCCGTGGCGCGCAGGATGACAAGCAGTTGCTCGCCGCCGAGCTGGCCACCTTGGTGGCCATCAAACGCAGTGGGGTGTCGCTCCAGCGCGACATCATCCTGCTTGCCGAAGCCGATGAAGAAGAGAGCAAGGGCTTTGGCATCCAGTGGATGCTCGACCATCACCCGGAAGCGATCGACGCCGAGTATTCCATCACTGAAGGTGGCTCCGCCGCGCTCGATGCCAACGGCAAGCTGCGTTACGTCGCCATCCAGGTGGGTGAGAAAGTTCCGGTCAACCTCACGCTCGAGGCCAAGGGCGTACCGGGACATGCCAGCATTCCGCGGCCGGACAATCCCATCGTCCATCTTTCCCGCGCCGTCGCTATCGCTGCCGATTACGACACCACCGTCCGCCTCAATGACATTTCCCGCCGCTTCTTCACCGCTATGGCAAAAGCATCGAGCGGCCCGGAGCGTCTCACCTACGAATCGTTGCTGAAGACCAACAACGACTCCGAACTCAAGCGCCTCGCCCGCGAAGTGCAGAAGTACAATCTGCGCTTCGCGTCACTGCTCCACACCTCGATCTCGCCAACCATCTTCAACGGCGGCTACCAGAACAATGTCATCCCCGGCGTGGCGACCGCGAACCTTAACATCCGGCTGCTCGCGCCCGAAGGCCCCGACGACATCATCCGCGAACTGCAAGCCGCGATTCACGATCCCGCCATCACCATCACCGCGCAGAAGATGATGCGCCAGCACCAGGCGCCTTCGTCGCCTGACACGGTACTTTTCCACGCCTTCGAGAAAGCCATGGCCGCCATGTCGCCCGGCACTCCCATCGCGCCTGCGATGTCCACCTGGGCAACGGATTCCTCGCAACTGCGCGCCAAAGGCGTGCAGGCCTACGGCATCCTCTTTCCGCTCACGGCGGAAGAAGAAGCCACCTTCCACGGCAACGACGAGCGTATCCGCATCTCTAGCGTAGGTTGGGGCGTCGAGTTCCTGTGGCGCTCTGTGATGGAGATTGCCGCAGCGCACTAACGAACCGTGTAGCGCCGTGGCCGTGCGATAGAATCGAACCCGTGCCCCTCTACGAATACCAATGCACCAAGTGCGCCCACCGCTTTGAGCGGATCCAGAAGTTTTCCGACCCGCTCGTCAAAAAATGTCCCGAGTGCGGCGGCAAGGTCGAGCAGTTGCTCTCCGCGCCGGCAGTGCAGTTCAAGGGCAGCGGCTGGTACGTGACGGACTACGCGAAAAAAGGCAGCAGCGGCAAACCGGCGTCGAGCGAAGCCGGCAAATCCGCTGACAAATCAGACAGCAAGCCCGCCACCGAGCCGTCTAAATCAGAAACCAAAAAGCCGGACAAAAAATAGGAATGTCATCCTGAGCGAAGTCCGCCGCGGCGGACGTAGTCGAACGATCCCTATAGCACCACGGATCTTCCTTAGCGGCTAGATTTCTTCTGCGGCACCTTCGCGCCTTTCTTGCGCGCCTTCGACAGTCCGATCGCGATCGCCTGTTTGCGGCTCTTCACGCGGCTTCCGTGCTTCTTCTGCTTGTAATGGCGCATCTCGGTGCGTACTTCGCTCGACGCCTTCTTGCTGTACTTGCGTCCACTTTTTTTCTTGGCTGCCACGCGGATTCTCCCTCTCCGGTTCGATTCCATCCGGCAACTGTCGAGTTGCAGGGAATCGCGCAGCTCACCTGTGCTCAGTATTGCCGCCGAGCAGGTCCACCGCATGCGCCAGCACATCGATGACCGCGAGCAGCGATTCCACCGCGCCCTTCGGACTACCCGGCAAGTTCAACACCAGCGAAGTTCCGCGCACACCGCACACGCCGCGACTCAGCACCGCGCGCGGCGTTTTCTTCACGCCTTCTGCGCGCATCTGCTCACTCACGCCCGGCAGCAGCCGCTCGCACACGCGCATCGTCGCTTCCGGCGTGACGTCGCGCGCTGCGATACCCGTCCCGCCGGTAGTCACCACCAGTCGCGCCTCGCTGCTCAATCGGATCAGTGCTCGCTCGATCTCGCCCACTTCATCCGGGACAACGTGCGTTCCGACTATGTCGAAGCCATGCTCACGCAGCACCGCCGCCACGCGCGGCCCCGATTCATCTCCGCGCGTACCCTGGTGTGCCGAATCGCTGACGGTAAGAACGGCGGCGGTGAGTTGCTGCGCCATGCGCGCCATCCTATCGCATTGCCAATCGGCGCAGCCTTCCAGTACCTTGCACCAAAATCATTTCGCGAGGCCCGCATGAAGATTCGCTCATTGCTTTGCGTCCTGTTGCTCGCCACCGCTGCCCTTGCCGCCGAGCAGCCGCGCGTCCTCATCATTTACGACATGGAAGGTGTCTCCGGCATCGGCGATCCCGAGATGACGCTCTTCGCTCATCCCGAAAAATACGCCGAGGGCCGCCTGCAGCTCACCGCCGACGTGAACGCCGCCATCCGCGGACTGAAGGCCGGCGGCGCTGGCGTCATTCTCATCCAGGACGGCCACGGCTCCGGCAACAGCAACGAGCCGGACCTGCTCCTCGATCGCCTCGATCCCCGCGCCACCTTCGACTTCCGCACCGTCGATTACGATCCCTACACCACCGGCCTCGATGCCTCGCTCGACGCTATCGTCTGCATCGGGATGCATCCACGCGGGCATACGCCAGGCTTCATGGCCCATACCGTCAATCGCGATATGAGCCTGCGAGTGAATGGCGTCGACTTCACCGAGACGCACATCATCGCCACTTCCGCTGCCCGTTGGGGCATCCCCGTGATCATGGTTTCAGGTGACGACACGCTCGGTGGACAATTGAAGTCGGATTTTCCCGAGTTGCTGTATGTCACCGGCAAGATCTCGAAGTACATTGGCCGCGCGGAGCCGCGCCCGCGTGCCGACGTCGACCGCGACCTCGAAGCCGCCGCGCGCACCGCCATGCAGAAATTCATCGCCGGCAAGTTTCGTCCCTACTATCTGCGTCCGCCGTTTGATTTTCAGCTGGCATGGCGCACCTGGCAGCAAGCCGCGGGCGCCGCACGCCTGCCATACGTCCGGCCTGATGGTGAAAACGGCGTCCGCTTTACGGCGGCCGATTTCACAGAAGGCTACGAACTGGCGAAGCCCGTCATGGCTTCGGCCTCGGATCAGTTCCAATCGCTGGTTCGTCTGCTGCAACAGTCACCGGAAGGCAAAAAGCTTTACGACGAATGGCAGGCCGGATACTGGGCACGCTGGGTCGATCCCGACCACGTCCCCGCATTCATGACGCCGCCCCCTCCCCCAGCGCCGAAGAAGCGCTTCCACGGCGACAACTGATCGCAACGTTTGCCTTGCGCGCGCGCATGGGATACAGTCCGCGCACCTCCGGAGGCCGCTCGATGCGCCGCTTATTCATACTTTCTCTTTTGCTCGTCCTTGCTGCCCCATCGCTAGCGCAAAGCAAAGACCCGTGCTCCGTCGTGCTGAAGCGAGACGCGGTGCTCAGCCGCGCCGAACACCTCTGCTGGTACGGCGCGCAGCGCTTCAGCGTGCTGCCGTTCGTCTCCTCGGCGGTGACGTCGGCCATCTCGCATGCGCGCAACGAACCGCGCGGCTGGGGCAGCGACTCCGAAGGCTACGCGCGACGCTATGGCTCAAGCCTGGCCGCCGACGCCGTCGGTGACACGACGCAGTTGCTCGTCGGCATCGCGCTCAAGCAGGACCCACGTTACATCACGCTGGGGCAGGGAACATTTGGCTCGCGCATCGCCCACGCCATCGGCTATACGTTCATTCAGCGCGGCGCATCCGGAGGTCGTCAACCCGCGATTGCGCGCTTCGCCGGCGTTGCTGCCATGGGCTTTGTGCCGAATGCCTGGTATCCGCCGGGAAGCCGGACCGCACAAGATGGAGCAGTGCGCATGGGCATCGCGCTCGCGGGCTACATGTGCGGCAGCATGCTGGCCGAATTCCAACCCTTCCACCACATTTTCCATCGGAACAAATAGGGTTGGCGCCACACGTAACTACGGGTGCCCCATCCTTTGCGCCTGCCGTTGGCGCAAAGGATGAGAGAACGAACCGTCGTCACTATAGGATTTTGTTGCCGCTTGGTGCCGCCCTAGTGTGCTTCTCCATCCCCCGCACGATGGTCCGGCGTATCAACCTTCGCCATCGCCGTGGGCGTAAGCGGCGGCGCCATGAAATCCTCTGACGTCCGTCCCGCCAGCGCCACCTTCATGAACTGTATCCACGCCGGCAACGCCGCCATCGAGCCGGTCTCCTTGTTACCCAGCGACTTCTTTTCATCGAACCCGATCCAGACGCCGCACGTGATCGAAGGTGAGAACCCGACGAACCATGCATCGGTGAAATCGTTGGTCGTACCCGTCTTCCCCGCCAGAGGATGTTTCAATTGCGCCGCGCTCGCCGCCGTACCGTGTGTCGTCACCTCGCGCAGCATCGCCGTCAGAATGCGCGCCGTCCGCGGCGCGACCACGTCCTTCACCTCGGGATAGTCTTCTTCCAGCACGCGCCCGTCGTAGTCGGTCACTTTGCGGATGTAGCGCGGCGCCACGCGCACGCCATCATTCGGAAAGGTGCTGAACGCGGCCGTCTGCTCGAACAACGTGATGTCAGCCGACCCCAGCGCCAGCGGCAGATACGGCGGCAGCGCCGATGTGATGCCGAACTTACGTGCGTACTCGATCACCGTGCGTATCCCGATCTGCTCCGTGATCTTGATCGCCGGGATATTGCGCGACTGCGCCAGCGCCCGCCGCAGCGTGATGCGCCCTTCGTACTTGCCGTCGTAGTTGTGCGGCATGTACGGGCCCGATGCCGTATGGAAGACTGTCGGCGCATCTACCACCACATCATCCGGCGTCATGCCCTGCTCGATCGCCGCCGTGTACACATACGGCTTGAATGACGACCCCACCTGCCGCAGCGCTTGCGTCGCGCGGTTGAACTTCGATTCGTGGAAATCGCGCCCGCCAACCATCGCCTTGATGTCGCCCGTCGAATTATCGAGGGCAAGCAGCGCGCCCTGCGCGCCCGAATCCTGTTCCAGCGTCACCTTCGCCGTGCCATCCGGATTGATGGCGACCACCTTCACGTACGCAATATCGCCGGCGCTCAATATCTCGCCCGGTGATTTGTGTCCCGGCCACTTCATGTCAGCCGCAGTCAGCGTCGCGCGATACGGCCCCAGCTTCACCAGCACCGTCGTCGTCTCTGTCTTCAACACCAGCGCGTGCGTGTAGCTGCCCGGACGGAAACCATCTGCCCAACTGGGATCGTCGTAACGCTCCAGGTCGTGCGCGGTGTTGGTGCCGAGCGCGATCACGTTGCGCAACCGTCCTTTCCAGACGTGGCGATGCTCATAGGCGGCCAGCGCGTCCAGCACCGCCTGGTTTGCCGCGCGCTGCCAATCCAGATTCAATGACGTGTACACGCGCAGCCCGCCGGTGTGGACTTCTTCGCTGCCGTACTTGTGCTCCAGATAGCGCCGTACCTCTTCGGCAAAATGCGGCGCGATGGTTGCCGCGCCCGAAAGCAGGTGCAGCGTCACCGGCGTCGCCTTCGCGCGGCTCGCCTGCTCAGCTGTGATCTTGCCGTCTTCCAGCATCGAGTTCAGCACCAGGTTGCGCCGCCGGAACGCGCGCTCTGGGCTTAGGACGGGCGAATACAGACTCGGCCCCTTCGGCACCGCCGCCAGCAGTGCCGCTTCCTCCAGCGTCAGGTCTTTCGCTTTCTTGTTGAAGTAATACTCCGCTGCCGCCTGGAACCCGTAGATGCCGTGCCCCATGTAGATCTGGTTGGCATAGAGCGTGAAGATCTGCGCTTTGGTGAAGCGCCGCTCGATCTGCAGGGAGAGCATCGTCTCCTGCAGCTTGCGCGTCCACGACTTGTCGAATGTGAGAAAGAGGTTTCGCGAGAGCTGCATGGTGAGCGTCGACGCGCCCTGTGTGCGGCTCGCGCTGGTCAGGTCACGCCACCCAGCGCCGATCACGCGCCCGAAATCCACGCCCCAGTGCTTCTCAAAATCTTTGTCTTCGATCGAGATCACCGCGTCGCGCAGCACTTTGGGAAAGTCTTCATACGACGCGATGACGCGCTTCTGCAGCGCAAAGGTCGCCACCACGCGCCCCTGGTCATCATAAAGTTCGGTCGTGGTGCTCGGCCGGTAGCGCTCCAGCTCCGATATCTGCGGCAGCTCCGTGGAATAGACCACTAGCAGCCCGGCAAATGCGCCGATCAGCGCGGAAGCCGCCACCAGCAGCGCAAACAGCACGCGCCCCACAAGCTTCTTGCCGCCAACGCGCACCGGCGGCAGGCCGGAATAAAGGAACCGCACGTACCGCATGGGAGTGGGAAGTCACGCTCAGAATAGCACCGAATGAGCGGCGCCCCCGGCCGCTCGTGCGGCACGATTGAACATGAATAAACGCTCACCTATATTTCCTGTGCCGGTCCGCTCGCGCTGCCGTGCCTCGATGTAGCGCCGGCCTCCGGCTGGTGAATCGCAGCAAAGCTGCCGAGCCTACGGAGGTGCTCATGCCGAAAGTCGCAGTGACTTCCCAACCTCTAGCCGATCTCCCAATCATGCCCGCCGATTTCGGCCTCAAGCCACGCAAGAGCTATCTCCCCTGGAGCCACGCCGTAGAACGTTTGGAAAAAGCCCGCAACTACTGGATTGTCACCGCCACGCCCGATGGCACACCGCACGCCATGCCGGTATGGGGCTTCTTCATCGACAACGCGCTCTATTGGGGCACCGGTCGCGAAACCCGCAAGTGGCGCAACCTCGCGCGCAATCCGCGGGTAGTGGTTCATCTGGAGAGCGGCGACGACGTCATCATCGTCGAAGGTGAAGCCCAGGAAGTCCTGGAGGCAAATGAGCCCGAGCTGTTCGCGAAACTCAAAGCCGCTTCGCAAAAGAAATACGGCATGTGGATGCCGCTCGACCCTAAGAAGCACGTTGCTGTCCGGGTAATCCCACGGAAAGTCTTAGCTTGGTCCGAGCAGGGCATGCCCGATACAGCAACGCGTTGGCGATTTCCCTAGAACTAGTTTCGTAATCCAATTTGTGTCAGGACACGGCTTCAGCCGCGCCGTACGAACCTTCTCGCAAATGTCATGCTGAGCGGAGCAAGCCGCGATCAGCGCGGCGGCGTAGTCGAAGCATCCCTATTTACACCACGGGAGCCGGAGGAATAGTCGCTTAAGTGGCGGGTGCCCCACCCTTCCGCCTTCAGCGGAGGGAGGATCTGCCACGACGGCAAAGCCAAGAAAAAGCCAGGCAATAACTTAGTGCCTTCGTGGTCGACTCTTGAATTCCGCCTCGACTCGCCGCAAATCCTCTTCTGTATCCACCCCAATCGTGTCGTACGGCGTCTCCGCGACGCGTATCTCGATACCGTTCTCGAGGAACCGCAATTGCTCCAACCGCTCACTGCGCTCCAGCGCCGATTCCGGCAGCGCCACGAAGCGGTCGAGCGCGGCCTTGCGATACGCGTAGAACCCCAGGTGCTTGTAATAACGCGGCGCCACACTATCGCGGTCAAACGGAATGGTCGCGCGCGAAAAATACAGCGCACGTCCGGTCGCGTCGGTCACGACCTTGACCGCGTTCGGATTCTGCACGTCCGCCGCGGGACACGGCGTCTTGAGCGTCCCCACCTGCACCGCCGGGTCGGCCATGAGCGTGAGCAGCGCCTCGATATGCTCCGGTCGCGTCAGCGGTTCATCACCCTGGACGTTCAGATAAACATCGGCCGCCGCCGTTCCGGCGACCTCATGCACTCGCTCGGTGCCGCTGCGATGCAACGCCGCCGTCATCCGCACGTTCCAACCCTGCCATTGACATGCTTCCACGATCTCATCGGAGTCCGTTGCGATGATCACATCCGCGAGGCCGCTGGCCGCGCGCGCCGCTTGATAAACGCGTCCCACCATCGGCACGCCGGCGATCTCGCGCAGCGCCTTGCGCGCGAGGCGGGTAGAAGCAAGTCGGGCCGGAATGACGGCGATAGCCTGCATTGCGAATGCTTCGGTAACGAGCGCCTGATTGTACTCGCCACTCGTAACTCGTTACTCGCAACTCAGCGAAATGCATCCGGCCAATGCACCCACCACCGCTTCGCATCACCGAAGCCCAGTTCGTGGCGCCACCGGTCCATGATCAGCTCGTTGTTCTGCATCACGCCTTCGCGCGTCACATCTCGCGGGATGGGATACAGCTGTGCCGCGCGATCAAACAATTCGCCGCGCTCGGGCGGCGTGAGTCGCTGCACCAGCGTGATCAGCGTGTAGACGTCGCGCCGTCGCGCCTCCTGCAGCACCGTATCCAACGTCGCGCGGCGCGCAAACTCATCGAGCGTGTCGAAATCGAGCCGCCGCAGTGCCTCGCGGAACGCCGGCGTCGCGTCTTCAAAGAACGGCGAGCCCGGACCGCGACCCGGCATGGAGATTGCCACTGCTCCGGCCGGGATCAGGGCGTGATGCTCGTAGTCCGAGAATTGCACCCAACCGGAGGTCACGCGCACCAGCCCGGCGCCGTGGTCGTCCACCTCCAGCACGAACGCACAGCCCAGGTCGTAGGCTGTCGCGAACGGTGTCGCGAAAGAGAACGTGAATGGCGGCGCCCACAAGTGCGCTTCGAGTTTGCCCCGGTCGAGCGCGAGCTGGTGCCGCCGCTCGCTGGTGTTCAGGATGCGGAAGCGGCTGTTCGGCCCGACCTCAATGCGCCCGATCATCCCCGCTTCGACTTCCGCGGTGGAATTGCTGTCTGTCTCCAATACCGCGCCGGCCTGCAACATGCCGGTTCCTGTCACCGCCTGGCCCGCAATGCGCGGACTGCCATCGCGTGCCGTGACCTTCCAGTTGCTTCCCGGCAACCCCACATGCGGCAGCAGCGCGATATACACCGCGCACGCCGCCACCGCCACGAGACCAGCAACGGCGAACGTCCACGTCCAGCGCCGCCGCGGCCAGCGTGCCGGGGCCGTCATCGGTCGCATCGGAGCATCGTGCCGATAACGCGCCAGCACCTGCTCCAGTCGCTGCACGTCAGCGTCCGGCGTGCCAGTACGGTCCCACAAGTAAGGACTCGGCCCTTCGCCGTCCGCCTTTCGGATGTCTTCGTCGCCCCTCATACCGCCTTCTCCAGTTGCTCCCGCAGCAGCTTCATGCCGCGATGGAGGTTCACCCGCACCGTACCGTGCGTCAGCCCGGTGCGCGCCGCGATCTCCGGCCCGGTCAAGCCTTCTACCAGTCGCATCATTAACGTCTCGCGATAACTCTCCGGCAATCTGCAGATCGCTTCCAGCGCACCCGCGGCTTCCGTATCGCCGGACTGATGTTCGTGCACTGGCACGTCGGCCAACTCATCCTGTTCGCGATGCCGGCGGAAGTGGTCACGCGCCAGGTTGCGCGCGATGGCTGCCAGCCAGCCGCCGAACGCGTCCACATCACGCAGGCGCTTCAGTTTGGCCATGGCGCGGACGAAAACATCCTGCAGCAGGTCATCAACTTCGGGCGGCGACGCATGTGACAGCAGCACGGCGTGCACCATGGGAGCATAGAGTTGATACAGTTGGCCGAAGGCGAAGCGGTCGCCTGCGCGCGCGGCCGCCACCAGCGGAGCGTGTTCCGTGACTCCAACCGCCGGCATCTCTGCCATGCTCGTTTCTAGACTCCAGGAAGCCACACCTACCGAGACGCAACGCCCCTGCTGTTGTTAACCGCCCTGGGCAGGATTTTGCGTTAACACCGCTAGCTGCGCCGCGTCTCACCGTCAAAAGCCTTGCGGAGGCCGTATGGTAACGAAATCACGCGCGCTCATGATGTTCTGTTTGCTGGCCGGCGTGGCTTGCGCTGCCGAGTTGAAGTTCTCCAGCAGCACGCTGCCCGTTGGCCGGGCCCCGATAGCGGTCGCCGCCGGTGACTTCAACGGTGACGGCAAGATAGACGTTGCCATCGCCAACTCGGGCGATGCGACCGTCACCATTCTGCTGCACGACGGCAACGGCCGGTTCCGCCCGTCCGCCGGTTCGCCTTTCCCTGCCGGTCCGCATCCGAACGACATCGCGGTCGCCGATCTCAACCACGACGGCAAGCTCGACCTCGCTTTCGCCAATCACGATTCGACGTTCCTCACCGTGCTGCTCGGCGACGGCGCCGGCGGGTTCGCCCCGGCGCCGTCATCGCCGGTCCGCGTGGATGTGAAGCCGCACCCGCACGGCATCGCGCTCGCCGACTTCGATCGCGATGGGCATCTGGACGCAGTGGTCGAGAGCTGGGCTGACGATCGCATCGAATTGTTCCGCGGCGATGGCAAGGGCGGCTTCGCGTCGCCGGGAACCAAGTTTGCGGTCAACGGCCGCCGCCCTTACGAACGTCTCCGCGCCGCCGACATGAATGGCGACGGCATTTCCGACGTCGTCACTACCAACTTTGAAAGCCACAACGTGACCGTGCTGCTCGGCGACGGCAAGGGTGGTTTTCGGCCTGCTCCCGACTCGCCTTTCGCCGCTGCCGCTTCACCCTTCGGGTTGGCGCTTGGCGATGTGAATGGCGATGGCAAGCCCGACGCCGTCGTGGTGCACTACTCTGGGCACATCACCGATGCGAGCCAGGACGGGGTGACCATCCTGCTGAACGATGGCGCCGGTCGCCTGCGCGAGACGCCGCTGCCGGGCCTGGCCTGCGGCCAAGGACCGGTGCAGGTGGCGCTGGGCGATGTCGATGGCGACCGCCGGAACGACATCGTCGTCTCCAACCTCGGCGGTGGCATCACGCTTCTGTTGAATCGGCGCGGCCGTTTCGAGGCGCAGACGTTGTTCGTCGGCAAAGAGACTGAAGGCGCGGTGGTGCTCCCCCTCACCGGTTCCAGCCCAGCAGCGATCATTGCTGCCAGCCTGGCCACGAACTCGGTCATGATGTTCGTGCCGCAGCCGCCGGCGAAACCGCCGAAGTGATTCAGGCGCGCGCGTGATTTACAGTTAATCGGCTTGGATCCCATCACTCATCTGTTCACCGGCGCGTGTATCGCACGAACCGGGCTGAACCGTACTTCGGGTCTCGCGACCGCCGTACTAGTGCTCGCTTCCGAAATACCCGACATTGACGTCGTGCTGAACGCCGGCGGACCGGTGTTCGGCCTGGCGCATCATCGCGGCATCACGCATTCGCTCCTCGGCGTTCCGCTCGACGCCGCTGCCGCTGTTGGCCTGGTCTGGCTCTGGCGACGCTGGCGTAAGCCGAAGCCCTTGCCGCCGCGTGCGCCGAACGACGATCACATTCCACCGCCTCCTTCGCTTCCGCCGCGCTGGGGAATACTTTTTCTTTACGGCTGCCTCGGCGCGCTCAGCCATATTCTGCTGGACTTCACGAACGCGTACGGAGTGCGTCCGTTCCTGCCGTTCTCCTGGCGTTGGTATCACTGGGACATCGTCTCGATCATCGATCCCATCATGATGCTCAGCCTCGTCGGCGGCCTTGCGCTGCCGTTCCTGTTCGGACTCATCCAGGAAGAGATCGGCGCGCGCAAGTCGCGCGGGCGCGTCGGTGCCGTTATCGCCCTCGCGCTTATTCTCACGCTATGGGGCGTGCGCGACTTCTATCATCGTCGTGCCGTCATTGCGCTGAGCGTTCTCACCTACGAAGACGAAGATGCCATCCGCGCCTCGGCATTTCCTTACGCCATCAGTCCATTCACCTGGCACGGTGTCGTCGAAACGCCCAGCCTGATGGAAACGATGCATGTGGACGCGCTCGCCGGCGAAGTCGATCCCGAGCGCCGCGCGCGCATCTTCTACAAGCCGCAAGAGACCGACGCCAGCCGCGCCGCGAAGGGCTCGTATCTCGGTCGCATCTACCTCGATTGGGCGGATTATCCGTTCGTCACCGCCGAAGAACTTCCGAGCAACGACTGGATGGTGCGCTTCATCGACCTGCGCTATGCGTATCCCGAGCGCGCCCGGTCACCGCTCGGTGGCTCCATCCTGCTCGACCGCTCGCTCCAGCCCGTGGAAACGACCTTTGGCCCAGTGTTCCGCCGCCGCAACGCTCCCCGCTGATCGCTCCGTCGGCGCTTGACGCTCGCGCACGCCGCGCCGCACAATGAACCTTCGCCTCGAGGTGACCCGATGTTGGCCATCGTGTACGTCTTCATTGCTCTGGTATCGCGCTTCCTGCCACCGCTCGGCGCCTGGCCATTCCACTTCCTGCCCGTCGGCGCCGCGCTGCTGTACTTCGGCGCGCGCCGTCCGCTGCGGCAAATGTGGCTGCCCGTCGCGCTCTTCGCCGCTTCCGACATCCTGCTCGACCGCTTCGTGTATCACTACGCCTTCACCGCCGATCAGGCGGTCAGTTGGATCTGGTATGCCGCCGCGATCGCCATCGGGTCGCTCTTGCGCGCGCGCACTACGGTACCGCGGCTTCTCGGTGCATCGCTCGGCATCTCGATCTCGTTCTTCGTGTTGAGCAACCTGTCGGTGTGGCTCGGCGGGGGCATGTATCCAATGACGTTCTCCGGTCTCGTCGCCTGCTACACCGCCGCCGTGCCGTTCTTCCGCAACACTCTGACCGGTGATCTGTTGTTCACCGCCGTGCTCTTCGGCTTGCCCGCACTGGCCCGCATTACCAAACCTAGCTCCGCCGAGGTCGTGTAGCGCCGGCGCACCGAGGTCGTGCAGCGCCGATGCGGCGAGGTCGTGTAGCGCCGGCCGCCCTCGGCCGGCGAGCCGGTGCGAAAGCACCGGAGCCTGCGATGACTAACGCTGCGCATCACCGCGGCGCAAATAATTTGCAACCGTCACCCGCGTCCCCGCGTCTGCACTACTGAAAAGCAGTGTCTCAGGAGTACGATCGCGCTATGTGGTACCGGCTCGCCGTCGTGGTCTTACCGCTGTTCACTATGGCCGCGCTTGCACAAGTGCACGGCATTCCGGCTTCAGTCACCTCCGGGGATCACGGCATTCCAGCCAGCGTCACGTCGCTCGGCCCCAACGGCTTCGGCACCAGAGCAGCTCCGCGCAGTTGCGATCGCTGTGTTTCACTCGTCTCCGCGCCTTATCCGATCTTCGTGCCATATCCGGTTTATCAAGCCGTCTTCGAAGCTCGCTTCACGCAAGTGCAGCCCGCTGCCCGAGCGAATGAGTCTCGGCGAAGCGCTTCGGCTCGTCACGAAGAACCCGTAGCAGTGGCCGACGACGACCCCGAGCGCTACGGCGACCATTACCTCGATGCGCGCGAGGACCAGCGCCGTGCCGGCAAGGTCGCTGCAAAACCGATGTCGCTGCCGCCGCCGGAGCCGCCGAAACCGGAGCCACCGACTATCCTCGTCTTCAAAGATGGTCATCGTGCTGAAGTGCAGAATTACGCCATCGTCGGCGATGCGTTCTGGGAGCTCTCTGACCAGCTCGCCAAGAAGTTTGAACTCCGCGAACTCGACCTGGACGCCACGGTAAAACTCAACGACCAGCGCGGCACACCTTTTCGCTTGCCCGCTGCTGGGACGCGGTAAGATATGGGCATGCAGGGCCGCTGGCAGATCGCCGGGTTTGTGATGCTGGCCGCGCTCTGCGCGAGCGCGCAGGTCAAGAACGCCGGCCGTGGCGCCATGCCGTCATTCGGCGCGCGTCCCGGGGGCATTCCCGCCAGCGTGACCTCGCTGCGCCCCAACGGTTTCGGCCCGCACAACTTTGTGCCGCCGGGCTCGATCGTCTCCCAGAAATCCTTTATTCCTGGTCCGCCGCGCTACTGGGGCTCATGCCAGCGTTGCGGCGCGCATGTCGGCTACGGGAATTATTACGGCGGACGTTATCCCACATCGTTTGCCGTCGGGGTCTATCCCGTGTACGTGCCGTATGTGCCGTCGTACTACCAGACGCAGGTCGTGGTCACGCAGCCGGTCGTGCAATACGAATCGCCGTACACCTATGCGCGCGGCGAGCCGGCCGCGGACGATCAACCGTCGTACGCGACGCCGTATCAAACCTCGCCGGCCGACGACCGCAATCGCTACGGCGACCACTACCTCGACCAACGCGAGGCGCAGGGACGCGTGAATGTTGTCCCCGGTCCGGCGCGTGAAGCCAATCTACCTGCTGCGCCTGCCATTGCTGCACCCGTCGCTGCCGCACCCGCGCCTCCGCTGCCGCCAACGGTCCTGGTGTTCAAGGACGGCCACAGCGTCGAAGTTCATAACTACATGATCGTCGGCGGGACGCTATGGGACATTAGCGAACACCTCACCAAAAAATTTCTGCTCGCCGACCTCGACCTTACGGTAACAGTCAAACTCAACGACGAGCGTGGTACGCCCATCAAGCTGCCGGCGCAGCACTGATTGGATTCACCACGAAGTTTTCCTTTTCTCTGTCATCCTGGGCGAAGCGAAGGATCTGCATTGCAACGGCGAGATGCAGATCGCTCACTTCGTTCGGGATGACAAACAAAAGAGTGCACGGACGACCAGCCAAGAGTGAGGATGACAAGCAAAGCGGACTTAGTACCTTCGTGGTGCAACTAGATCCGCGCGAGCAACTCTGCCAGCATCGCGGTGCGCCGCGGGATCTCATCCAGTATCACGGACTCATTCAGCGCATGCGCGCCCTCGCCCATCGCTCCTAATCCATCAAGCGTGGGGACTCCCAGCGCAGCGGTGAAGTTCCCGTCAGAGCCGCCGCCGGTAGAAGCTTCTTCCACCCGCCAGTTCATTTCGCGCCCGATGTCTTGCGCGAGGCGACTGAGTTTTACCACGCCGGCGCTGCGCTCCATGGGCGGCCGATTCATGCCGCCCGCCACCGCGAGCTTGCACTTTTTGTTGCGCGCACGGAGCCCGCGGAACTTCTTCGCCAGCAGCTTCTCATCGCGCAAGCGTGCGATCCGAATATCGACCTCGACCCGCGCTTCCGCCGCGACCACGTTCGTCCGCGTGCCGCCGTTTACCACGCCGGGATTCACCGTGATGCCACGCTTCAGGTCGGTGAAGCCGGCAATCTTCTGGATCTGGTACGCCAGTTCCAGGATGGCGCTTTGGCCTTTCTGGAAGTCCACGCCCGCGTGTGATGCGAGGCCCGTTACGCTTACGGTGTAATTGCCTACGCCTTTGCGCGCCGTCTTTAGCGCGCCGCGCGGGCCCTGCGCCGGCTCCAGTACCAAGACGGCTTCCGATTTCCGCGCCACGCTCTCGGTAATGGCACGCGACGACTCGCTGCCGACTTCTTCATCCGTCACCAACAATACGGTGACCGGTCGCGCGAGGCCGCCGGATCGCTGCTGCAGCGCTTCGATCGCCGCCAGCATCATCACGATGCCGCATTTCATGTCGAGCACACCCGGTCCCCATGCGCGACCTTTCGCAACGCGGAACGGCATCTTCGCGAGCGTGCCCAGCTCCCACACCGTGTCGAAGTGTCCGAGCAGCATCACCGGTTTGCCGGTGCCGCCGGCGAAGTCGGCTTGCAGATGGTCCCCGTAGTCCTTGGCTGGATGCCGCGTGATGCCTGCGCCCAGCGCCGCAAAGCGCTCGGCCAGCGCCGCGCCCACGCGGTCGACTGCCGCCTTGTTGCTCGAAGGTGATTCCATCTCCACGAGCTCGCGCAACGTGGCGAGCATGGCGGGAAGACGGCCCCGGAAGCCGCTTTCCAGCGCTCCGGTCGCATTCGGATCTTTGCGGGTTGCTCTCATATTCAAATGTCGGCGGGTACCAGACCGTCCACTATAATGTGGCGGTTCCGTTTCGCGAAACCATGAGCAACAACGATAACAGCGGCCTCGCAGGAAAGGTCCCGCTGGAGAACACCGACATCCAGGCCATCCTGCCGCATCGCTACCCCATGTTGCTGCTTGACCGCATCGTGGAGGTCAAGCGGCAGCAAGGCATCGTTGCCATCAAGAATGTCACGGCAAACGAACCGTTCTTCGCCGGCCACTTTCCGGGACATCCCATCATGCCTGGTGTGCTCATCGTGGAAGCCCTAGCGCAGGCTGGCGCAGCGCTGCTGTTGTTAGAGAATCCGGACCGCGAGCGCAAGCTTGTCGTGTTCACCGGCATTGAGAAAGCGCGCTTCCGCAAACCCGTGGTTCCCGGCGACCAATTGCGGCTGGAGATCGAAGTCCTCGCCTGGCGCAGCACCGCCGGCCGCATGCAAGGCTACGCTTATGTCGGTGACAAGCTCGCGGCGGAAGCCGTTTTGAGCTGCGCCATCGTTGACCGCCAGCGCGAAGCCGCCGAGCCGCAGCCCGCGCTGTCTTCTTCCTGACCATGGCCGTTTCTCCCGCGACTACCGGCGGACCGAACGTGCATCCTAGCGCTGTCATTCACCCCGGTGCGCGCGTTCCGGCGACTTGCCGAGTCGGCCCATATTGCGTCATCGGTGAAGATGTAGAACTCGGCGAGCAGTGTGAGCTCATCGCGCATGTCGTCATCCACGGTCCGACGAAGATCGGCAGCCACAATCGCTTCTTTCCGTTCGTCTCCATCGGGCTCGACCCGCAGGATCTCAAGTACAAGGGTGAGCGCACTCGCCTGGAGATCGGCGACCACAACAGCATCCGCGAGTTCGTCACCATCCATCGCGGCACGCCGGGAGGCGGCGGCCTGACGCGCATCGGCAGCCACTGCCTGCTGATGGCCTACGTGCACGTGGCGCATGATTGTCACGTTGGCGATCACGTCATCATGGCGAACAATGCCACGCTCGCCGGCCATGTCACTGTCGAAGACTACGCCACGGTCGGCGCCTTCTCGCCGGTGCACCAGTTCACGCGCGTAGGCCAACATGCCTACATCGGCGGTGGCACGATCGTGACGCAGGACGTCTTGCCATTCTCCAAGACCAGCGCCACGCGCGAGAACCACGCCTATGGCGTAAACTCCGTCGGCCTGCAACGTCGTGGCTTCACGCCAGAACGCATCGCGCAGTTGAAGCGCGCGTTCAGGACGCTGCTCAACTCCAGCCTCAATACCTCGCAAGCGGTCGCAAAGATCAAGGAACAACCTGGACTGAGCGACGATGTGCATGTGCTCCTCGATTTCATCGAAGCCAGCGAGCGCGGGTTCATTAAGTGACGGAAAAGCTCGGCCTTATCGCGGGTAACGGGAAATTCCCGCTGCTCGTCCGCGACGCGGCACTCGCTCGCGGTCTCAGCGTAATCATTGCCGCCATTAAAGAAGAGACCGACTCTGGCATTGCTCGCGACGGCGTCCCCGTGCACTGGCTCTCGCTCGGCGAACTGTCCAAACTGATCGAAACGTTCAAAGCCGAAGGCGTCACGCGCGCCGTGATGGCCGGCCAGGTGAAGCACAAGCAGATATTCAGCAGCATCAAGCCGGATTGGCGGCTGGCCAAGCTGCTTTTCTCGCTCGGCACGCGCAATACGGATTCGCTCATCGGCGCGGTCGCCAAAGTCCTTGCGGAAGAAGGCATCACGCTCATCAGCTCGACCGAATTGCTCGAGCCGCTGCTCGCGAGGCCGGGTGTATTGACCAGGCGCGCGCCCAGCGATGCCGAGCGCGCCAACATTGCGTACGGCCGCGAGGTCGCACGCCATCTCGCGCAATATGACATCGGCCAGGCGGTCGTCATTGCTGAGCGTGCCTGTGTCGCCGTCGAAGCGATGGAAGGCACCGACGCGACGATTTCTCGCGCCGCGCAGATCATGTCCACGCTTGCGGTAGAGAGCGAGCACGCCCCGTCTCACCTCAGCCGTGAGTTGACTGTCGTGAAAGTCGCGAAGCCGAACCAGGACATGCGCTTCGATGTCCCCGTCATCGGACTCGCCACCATTGCCACCATGCGTTCTGCCGGCGCCACGTGCCTCGCCATCGACGCCGCCAAGTGTCTCCTCATCGATGGCGATGCCGTGTTGGTCGCGGCCAACGAAGCGAACATCGCCATCATTGCCGACGAACTCCACGCCACGCTTTAGTCGCCGACTTACGCCTCCGGCAGCTCGCGCCAGACATCACGCCGAACTCGGCCGCGCATCCAATCCGTTGCGAGTCATCGCAGAGGAGAAGTGCTCAATGGATCAGCAAAACAAGCAGGGGAATCAGGGTCAGCCGGGTCAGGGCCAGAACCAAGGCCAGGGCCAGAAGAGTCCAAACGAAGGCCAGATGCAGAATCGTGAGCAAGGCCAGCAGGGCGGACAGCAGGGACAGGGCGGCCAGCAGCGTCAGGGCGGCCAGATGGGCAACCAGCAAGGCCAGGAAGGTCAGCGCAAGGGGAACGAAGGCCAGCAAGACCAGCAGCAGGGCGGAGAGCGCAAGTCCGCATAAGCACGCTGCATCGCCATAACAACGCCGGGAGCCTAGCGCTCCCGGTTTTTATTTTAAGTACGTCAGTGCGTCAGTCCCCAGTACATCGGCCTGCCGACTGGACCCGGCCCTTGATGCCCTGACGCACTGACGCATTGATGTACTAAAATGGCGGAATTCCTTTACCAAGGCGGGTTTCACGATGGTCTCAAGTACGGTGACGGCGCCCGCGCGCCCGCGTTCTAACACGTTGCTCAAGGTGCTGCTCGCGCTCTCCCTGTGCGCCACCATTGGCTCGCTCGCGCTTTCGTACTATCTCTATCGTCATCGCATCTGGGTCCAGGTCGCGAAGAACGACGCTACGCTGCGCGATAAATTTCTTACCGCCTATTACGCGAGCGACGTGTGGAACAACACACGCTGGCTCGGCATCCGTTCGGACCAGACGCCCACCGACAACTGGTCCATGCAGGAGATCATCAGCGACATCAAGCCCGATTACATCATCGAGACCGGCACACTCTACGGCGGCACCACCGTCTACTACGCCGACATCCTTGGCCAGGTGAATCCGAACGGCAAGATCTTTACCATCGACATTGAGCCGCAGGTCACCGACGCCGCTAAAACGCAGCCGTGGAAAGACCGCGTCGAGCTCATCACCGCCAGCTCGGTGGATCCCAAGGTGGTCGCGCGTCTCGCGAAAGAGACCGCCGGCAAGAAAGTTGTGGTCACGCTCGATTCCATGCACACCCGCGATCACGTCCTGAAGGAACTCGAGGCGTACTCGCCCATGGTCTCGGTCGGCAGCTACATCGTTGTGCAGGACACCAGCGTGAACGGCCACCCGCTGCTGCCCGATTGGGGCCCCGGCCCGATGGAAGGCGTGCGCGATTTCCTGAAGACGCACGACAACTTCATCATTGACCACAGCCGCGAAAAGTTCATGCTCACTTTCTATCCTGATGGCTGGCTCAAGCGAGTGAAGTAGCGGATGGCGCTCCCGCCATCGGCGACCGCTACCTCGGAACTGATGGCGAAGCGCGTCCTCCCGCGCCGCCTCGGCCTCGCCACCGCCACCGGTGTCGTGATTGCGAGCATGGTCGGAGCCGGCATCTTCACCACCAGCGGCATCATGCTGCTCGGCGTGCCGAGCGCCGCGCTCGTGTTGCTGTGCTGGCTCGTGGCCGGAGCGATCGCGCTCTGTGGCGCGCTGAGCTACGCCGAACTCGCTGCTATGTTTCCGCAAGCCGGCGGCGAATACGTTTACCTGCGCGAGATCTACGGCCCTGCGTTCGCGTTCCTGACCGGCTGGACCAGCTTCATTGTCGGTTTCTCTGCGCCCATCGCTGCCGCCGCCGTGGCCGCCGCCGAATACTTCACGCGCGCCGGCTTACTGCCTGCTTCCGGCTTCGCGAACAAGTCGGTCGCCATCGTTATCGTGTTGCTGCTGACCGCGGTGCACTACCGCGGCGGGCGGCTGGGGTCGGGCGCGCAGAACCTGCTCATTGCGCTCAAGCTCGCGCTCATGTTCGGGCTCCTCTTTGCCGGCTTCAGCAGTGGCGCCGGTGACTGGAAGCAATTGCGGCTTGCTCCCTCGGGTTTAACCTTCTCCGGCTTCGGGCTCGCGCTACTCTTCGCCAGCTTTGCCTACAGCGGTTGGAACGGTTCCTCCTACATCGCTGAAGAGGTGGAGGAGCCGCAGCGCAACCTGCCACGCTCGCTTGCGCTGGGCACGCTCGCCGTCACGTTGCTTTACGTGTTGATGAATGTCCTGCTGTTCTACGCGGCGCCCGCCGGCGTGTTACGCGGCGTGACGGGCGTGTTCAGCATTGCGGCGCAGAATCTTTTCGGCTCGGCCGCAGGGCGCACCCTCGCCGCGCTCATCGGCCTCGCGCTGCTCTCTTCGCTGAGCGCCTACGTACTCAGCGGCCCGCGCGTCTATTACGCCATGGCGCGCGACGGCCTCTTCTTCCGCTTCGCCGCCGCGATCCATCCGGCTTATGAGACGCCCTCGCTCGCCATTCTGGCGCAGAGTGTCTGCGCCATCGTCATCGTGCTGCTCGGCACCTTCGAGCAGATCATCACCTACATTGGCTTTGCGCTTGGTATCTTCCCGTGGTTCGCCGTGCTCGGCGTCATCCTGCTGCGCCGCCGCGAGCCGCAGCGCCCGCGGCCCTATCGCACCTGGGGATATCCATTCACCCCATTGTTTTATCTGGCAGCGAGCACTTGGATATTAGTCGTGGCTTTCAAGGGACGCCCGTGGCCCGCGTTGGCCGCGTTGGCGACGCTGGCCGTCGGACTTATTACCTACCGCATATTTTTTAATAAGAGGATGTCATCCTGAGCGAAGGGACTCCTGAGCGGAGCGAACGACGAGCGCAGTCGAAGGATCCCTATCGTCACTTGGCTCTACGAGATGCTCTTAATGAAAATCATGCGACACGGTCTGCGCCTCGCTAATCTTCAGCGGCGCCACGCGGCTCGCTTTCACTGACACCACGCCATCCAGGTTCTGCAAGACGCCTTCGATCAGCAGAAAACGCTCGCTCACCAGCAGGAAGCGATGCTTATCGAATAGATCGGGCGTCACGATCGCATTCGCGATCCCGGTTTCATCCTCCAGGCTGAGAAAAACAAATCCGCTCGCGGTTCCCGGTCGCTGCCGACAGATAACGCAACCCGCTGTACGCACGCGCTTGCCATTTGGCAACCGGGACAGTTCAATGGCGGTTGTCACGCCGGCGCGCTGCAATTCTTCCCGTCGATAGCGCATCGGATGTGGCCCCACCGTCATCCCCGTGCCGCGGAAATCGGCGACTAATCGCTCTTCATCCGACATCCGCGCCAGTGGCGATGCTGTGGTCTCCTCGTCCGGCAGCGGCGCGTCTTCTAGCAGCGGCCCGGCCGCGCGCGTCGCGCGCTCCACCTGCCAGAGCGCATCGCGGCGGTGCATCGTATTGCCGAATTGCGGAACTGCCGAACTACCGAATTGAGGCAAGAACGTCCTTGGTTGTTCCAAGTTCGGCAGTTCGGCAATTCGGCAATTTGGCAATTGATTCAACGCCCCGATCTCCGCCAGCATTAGCAGCTCATTACGTCGTAGCTCCGGCACGCGCCGCACGATGTCATCGATCGACCCGAACGTCCGCCGCTTCCGCGCCCGCACCAGCGCCTGTGCCGCTTCTTCGCGTAGACCGCGGACATAGCGCAGGCCCAGACGCATTGCGGAATTGCCGAACTGCGGAATTGCCGAATTGCGGGTTGCGCGAGCTTTCAAATTCGGCATTTCGGCACTTCGGCACTTCGGCAATTCCAATGTGCACGGCCAATCCGCAACAGTGACATCGACCGGCAACACTCTCAGCCCATGCCGTTGCGCGTCTTTCACCAGCGTAGCCGGTGAATAGAAACCCATCGGCTGGTTGTTGAGCATCGCGGCGGTGAACGCCGCCAGATGGTGCGTCTTCAGCCATGCGCTGGCATAGGCCAGCAGCGCAAAACTTGCGGCATGTGATTCCGGAAAGCCATACAGCGCGAACGATGTGATGGCGTGGATGATCTCGTTCTGCGCCTGGCCCGTAATGCCATTGCGTTCCATGCCCGCGCGCAATTTTTTCTCGACATCGGCCATGCGCGCCTCCGACCGTTTGAAGCCGAACGCCCGCCGCAATTCTTCGGCCTCGCCACCGGTAAAGCCCGCCGCGATCATCGCCATGCGCAACAATTGTTCCTGGAACAGCGGCACGCCCAATGTCCGCTCCAGCACCGGCTCCAGCGACGGATGCGGATACGCCACTGCCTCGCGCCCCTGCCGCCGTTTCAGATACGGATTCACCATCTTGCCCACGATCGGGCCCGGTCGGATGATCGCCACCTGCACCACGATGTCGTAAAAACTCTTCGGTTGCAGCCGCGGCAGGCATGACATTTGCGCGCGGCTTTCCACCTGGAACATGCCCACCGTGTCGGCTTTTTGCAGCGCGTCGTAGACTGCGGGGTCGTCGGCAGGAATGTGTGCCAGGTCGACGTGTTCACCCTGGTCGCGCGCGATAATGCCGATGCAATCCTCCAGCACCGCCATCATGCCCAGCCCGAGCAGGTCCACTTTGATGATGCCCAGGTCGGCGCAATCATCCTTGTCCCACTGCACCACCACGCGCCCGGGCATCGACGCCGGCTCCAGCGGCACCACCGCATCGAGTTGTCCCTGGCACACCACCATCCCGCCCGAATGCTGGCCCAGATGCCGCGGCAGGTCCTGCACGTTCAGGCACAATTCGAAAAACTTCCGCATGCGCGCATGTCGCAGATCGAAACCGGCGAGGCGGAATTGCGACTCCAGCGTGTCGCGCGGGTCCTGGTATTCCCATGTGCCGACCAGCGCCGCGAGTCGTCCCGTGGTTTCTTCATCGAAGCCGAGCGCTTTGCCCATCTCGCGTGCCGCCAGCCGCCCGCGATACGTGATGACATTCGCCGTCATCGCTGCACCGCGTTTTCCGTATTGTTCGTAGACGTGCTGGATGACACGCTCGCGCCGGTCGCCCGAGGGCAGATCGAGATCGATGTCGGGCCACTCGCCGCGTTCTTCGGACAAAAATCGCTCGAACAGCAGATCCATCCCCACGGCATCGACGGCGGTGATACCGAGCGCATAACACACCGCGCTGTTCGCGGCCGAGCCGCGGCCTTGGACGAGAATCCCTTCCTTGCCGCAGAACTGCACAATGTCCCACACGATCAGGAAATACCCGGCGAGCCCCAACTTCTCGATGAGCGCGAGCTCGCGCTCTACCTGGCGCCGCGCACGCTGCCGCAACTCGGGCGATTTGCGTCCGTAACGCACGCGCACGCCTTCGTCGGTGCGCGCGCGCAAAAAACTCATCTCCGTCTCGCCTTCCGGAACTGGATAGCGCGGGAACTCATAGCCCAAGTCCGCCAGCGTGAACCGCAAGCGCGACGAGATCACTTCCGTGTTGGCGATCGCCTCCGGCAGGTCGGCGAACAGCCGTTGCATCTCACGCGCGGTCTTTAGATGACGCTCGGAATTTTTTGCCAGCAGCCGGCCCGCATCGTCGAGCGTGACGTGATGCCGTATTGCCGTCAGTACATCGAGGACCTCGCGCTCCCGCGGCGTTGCATGCTGCACGCCGTTCGTCGCCACCAGCGGCAGCTGCAGCGACCGCGCCAGCGCGATGATCGCCTGATTGCGCGCTTCTTCGTCGCGGCTGTAATGGCGCTGCACCTCAACGTAAACATTTTCGCGGCCAAAGATGGCGACCAGCCGCTCTAATGCCGCGCGTGCCTCTTCCATGCTGCCGCGCCGCAGAGCGCCATGCAGCGGCCCTTCATCGCCACCCGTCAGGCAGATCAGTCCCGGCGCAAATCCCGCCAGTTCATCCCACTGCGCCGCGGCGAACGTCTCCGGACGCGACGGCAACGCGATCTTCGGCGCGCGCAGCTTCATGCGCGTGATCAGCCGGCAAAGGTTCTGATAACCGGTGCGAGCGGCGCAGAGGAGCGGGAGCCGGAAACACCTGCCACCAAGACACAGAGGCACAGAGGAGTTTTTGGAAATTCCATTCTCTGTGTCTCTATGCCTCTGTGGTAGAGGTTGCTTCTCGCCGATTGTGACTTCGCTGCCGATGTGCGCCCGCACGCCCCGCTTTTGTGCCCGCAGATGAAAGCGCGGCGCCCCGTACACGCCATCGTGGTCGAGCAGCGCGGCGCCAGGCACTCCGATCTCCGCGCAGACTTCCGCCAGCGCCTCCGGAGTCGAAGCTCCTTCCAGGAAGCTGAAAGCGGATCGCGCATGAAGTTCAACGTAAGACATCTCTCTTCTTGTTTGTCATCCCGAGTCCGCCGTGGCGGACGAGGAATCTGCTTTTTTAATCCCGCACTTTCGCAGTTCTGCGCTTTTCGCACTTCAGTCGTAGCTTCCTTCCACCTTCCATTCTTTGCTCTGCGTCTCCCACACCAGCCGATAAAGAACCAGCTCCGGCTGCGGCGGCTCATTCGCCAGCGACCGCCCTGCCAGCGTCATTGGTCTTTTTTTGTGAGGACACACCGCCACATCCCACTCCTCGCGCGCAAAACCACTCACGAAGTTAGCGCCAGCATCGCGCCGGCCGTTTTCGTTTTCGGAGGGGCGCGGTTTCAACCGTGCCGTTTCTGCGGCTGCAATGGCTACGGCTTTAGCCGCTGCGGTATGGGTTTCGCCAGCCACTGGCAACTGACCACTGACCACCGGGTATTGATACCCGCCAATATTCACCTCCATTGCCGGCGGCGCCAGCGCAGCCGACTCGTGCTGGCTGTGCTTCTTCGGCCGCGCCTCCGCGCAGCGCGCGGTCAACTGCACCTCGGGAAACCGCGAATCGCTCGGCGACGAAGACAAAGCCGGTGCAGACGAACTAGAAACTAGAAACGAGGAACTGGAAATTTGCTCCTTCCACCATTCGCCGCTCGCCCGCCATGGTCCCGCGGCCCATACCACGTCTCCTGTAAAGCCGCGCGCGTCATGACACACCACGCGCACGGGGCGCCCACCGCGCACATCGACCGTTGCAGGCAGTGGCGGACGGAAGATGCGGGTGGCGAGCTGTGAGCTATGAGCTGTGGGCTGCGAGCACTTCTTGTCCTTGCTCGTAGCTCGCAGCTCGGAGCTCGCAGCCGCAAACTCCCGCACCACGAACCGCTCCCGACGATGACTGTCCTCCAACTCCGCGGCGCCTGCATTTCCGACGCCCACGATCCCCGCCAGCCGTGCCAACAGCAGTTGCAATTTCTCCGGCGCCGGCGCGATCGGCTCGAACAGACCATGCTGTGCCACCTGCGGACGCGCCGGTATCGCCTCCAGGCGCAGCTTCAGCACCGGCGCCGGCGGCGGGTCCTGTTGCAGATCAAGCTGCAACAACTTCAGGAAGACGCGCGCATCCAGCAGCGGGACGGGAAAGCGGAGAACACGAGAAAAATTGGGTGATCGAGCCATTGAGTCATTGAGTGATTGGACCCCGGTTTTCAATGACTCCATGGCTCGATGTCTCAATGGCTCAATCTGTTCCTCCTGCACCGCCGTATCCAGCGTAAGCGTGATTGTCAATTCGTCCGCCGCCAGCGCGCGCGCGGCCAGCCGTGCGCACAGCGGCTCCAGCATGCGCGCCAGCAGGAAGGCCAGTGGCTCCAGCAGTTCCACTGGATGCTCCAGTTCCAGCGCTTCCACAAAGCGCAGCGGCGGCTCCGTCGCGAGCAAGACTTCAGATCCCTCGCCGCGCGCCAGCTTTTGCAACGCGACCCCACGCTGTCCCAGCCGTTGCGCGACGCCGGCCGTGGGCAGCGCCGCGAACCCACGAAAATTGCGCACTCCCCAACTCGCCAATGTCTGCAAAAACTCTTCTGTTCCACTCCCCGCTGCCGGGTGCCCTACCCTTCCCGCTGCCTTTGCGGGAGGGTGGGATGCATGTCGCTGCGGTTCATTGTTCGTCGCCAGCAATTCCACTGGTAGCGACCCGAGCCGCGGCGCTTCCTCGCCGGCCAGGATCACGGTGACGCCGGCAAAACCCTGCGCGGCATGGATCGCCGCTTCGCGGTTCGCGGCCAGCGCGACATTCACTTCCAGTCCCATTGCGGCCGCGCGCTGCGCGATCTCGCGGCCCAGTCGTGGCGGCGCGCCGAACATGCGTTCCAGGCCCGTGGCATCGAGCAGCATCGTGTCCGCTGCGAGCGGCTCTACGCGCGGCGAAAAAGCGTGCGCGCAGTCTTGCAGCGCCGCCGTCGCTGCTGCCTCTTGCGCGGGCGCGCGCATGCGCAGCACCAGGCCGCCCAGCGCCGCCGCCTGCAGCTTCGGCATCCCGACCTCTACGCCGGCCTCGCGCGCTGGCGCATTCACCGCGCACACCCGCGTCAGTGGCGGCGCACCCTCGAGCACGGCCAACGGTTGCTCGCGCAACACCGGCTCGGTGCGCATCACAGCAGCTGCGATGAGATCGGAAACATAAATGGCGCCAAAAAGCATTTTTGATCTTTCATTTTTGATTGGTTGAGCGAACCAGCGGTCTTTGGGAGAAAAATCAACAAATCAAAAATCGAAAATCAAAAATGAGCCACAAAATCCGCGCCCTGCGCCGCCTTCCGCCGTGCCGCCTGCGCTCGCACCACCTCGATCCCCCACTGCACGTTGTCCAATAACTGCGCATGTGGTGGCCCCAGGACGAGCTTTCCATTTCCCACCACATACGCCGTCGAGCTAGCCGAAACCTCACTGCTGACCGCCGCCTGCTCGAGCTTTACCGCCAGCGTCGCGCAACTGTGGGTCAGGGGCGCGGCACTCACTACCAGAAAAACGCTGCGAGTGTTCTCCACCGCGCGCCGAAAGCGAAACCACGACGCCAGCGGTACCCGCCGCGCTGCTTCCACCGCGACCGCCGCCAGATCCACGACGACTAGTCCAAATCCGCCGGCCTGCAGCACCAGATCCGCAGCCTTCAATGCCTGCTCAATGCGCGTGTAGTGGCGAGTTGCGAGTCGTGAGTCGCGAGTAAAAACCGTCCTGCTTTTGCTCATCACTCGCAACTCGTCACTCGCCACTCTTCCGCATCGCACCCACAACACTTTTTCCAGCCGCACTCCTGCCGCCGCGGCACTCTCCGGATCGAAACTGTCGCCGGCATCGATGAGGCAGCACGTTTCGTCACGCGCGGTGGCTGCCGCCAAGGCAGCCACCAGCAGCGTGCTCCGGCCCGAGGAGGCGGCGCCGAAGATCTCCGTCAACCCGCCGCGCGGCAGCCCTCCAGTGAGGGCATCGAACGCCGCCACGCCGCTCGCAGCCATTTCGAGCGCGGTGCGGTCGTAGACACGAAACGCTCCCGGCATCCGCTCGCCAAGTGTGGCTTCGATCTGCTGCCGCAATGGCGCGACAGACGCGGGTTTCAGGGCAGGGACCGCTGACATACGGGAATCTCAGGCGGCTCTGTTGTTCGCTTTTTATTCGCCTAAGAGAATTGGATTCTGCGCCCGCGAAGAAAGGTTGTCAAGTCCCATGGAAACGGAGGGTTTTGCGAAAACTAAGCGGCAAAAAAATATTACGAGCAGTGTCGCGCGCAGGACTCAAGACCAAATCACGAAATCGAAATTCGCCAAATCGCCAAATCGCCAAATCTAAAATCGCGCTATCATAGTCCCTTCTGCATCGGTGTTTCGTTCCCTCCGGGCAGTATCGCGAAGTGAAGGAGTTCCTCCCCATGCCCAGCAGCAAACCCGTCAAAGAAAAAGCCCCGGCCGCGCGCAAGCAATCTAAGCCGGTCGCCACCGTTGCGACTGCCGCTGCGGTGGCGCCGCAATCGGCTACCGACGTGCACGAGCAGATCCGCCGTCGCGCTTACGAGCTCTACCAGCAGCGCAAAGGCCAGAACGGTTCGCCCGAGCAGGATTGGCTGCGCGCCGAGAACGAAGTCCTTACCCGCGGCACGCAGCGCAGCGCCTAGCCGGAGCCAGTTTGCCCGAGAAAGACGTGCAGAACGTGCCCGCGAACAGTGCGCACTCCGCGCAATCCACCGCCCCGAAGCATGTCTTATTGATTGATGATGAAGTTTCACAGCTCAAGCTGCGCACCCAGATCCTGCACAATGCCGGCATCGCGACCCTGACTGCCGGGACCGGTGAGGCGGCGCTTGGCCTCATGCGCAGTGAGCAAGGGCCGACTGTCCGCGCCATCGTGACCGACCACATGCTCCCCGGCCTGGGGGGCGCGGACCTCGTCCGCGCCTTGCGCGCGCTACGCCCTGAGATCCCCATCCTGGTGATCACCGGCTTGCCCGATGCCGAGCCGGAATACGCCGGTCTTCGCGTGCGCTTCCACACCAAGCCATTTCCCGCTGAAGACTTGATCGCTTCGTTGCGTGCTCTGATCGCTTAACGAGACTCTGATCAAAATGTGCGGTACCGCCTCATTTCGCTTCGGGGCAGGAGTGAAGTTATTTGTCGCGGACGTCTTTAAGGAAGGTCGCCGGCATTCTCGCCGGCCTCCGTCGTATGACGCCGTTCTTCCGCCAGCGCCCTTTCCAATAGCTCGGTCAGCCGCATGCTCTCGGCCAGGATGAGGGTCAGGAACTGTTGTCGCTTGGCGGGCGCAAAATCGCGTTGCAGCATCAACTCCGCGAAACCCCGTACCGTCGTCAGCGCCGTGCGGACGTCGTGGTTCAGCGCGGCCACCGGTTCGCGCCGGCGCGCCGAGCTCGTTCCTTCGACAGCCACGATCTCAGTCGGCAAAGTCGTCATAGATCGCCGCAAGTTCTCCGTGCACACGCCCGAACGCCGCCAGGAGCCGTGGATCAAAATGGCAGGGCAGGGTGCGGCCGTCGCCCTGCAGGATGATGGCGCACGCCCGTTCATGCGCGAGCGACGGTTTGTAGGGACGCGAACTGCGCAGCGCGTCGTACTGATCCACCAGCATCACGATGCGCGCCGCCATCGGGATACGCTCGCCATGGATGCCGCGTGGATATCCGCTCCCGTCCCAGCGCTCATGATGGTTCAGTGCAATCTCGCGCCCGCACTCCAGCACCGGCGAAGATGACCCTTGCAGCATCGCCGCGCCATCTTCCGGATGCCGCTTCATCATTTCCCATTCTTGCGCATTGAGCGGACCCTGCTTTTGCAGCACCGCATCCGGTACTGCCAGCTTGCCGATATCGTGCATCGGGGTCGCATGGCACAGCAGGTCGATGGCCTCCGCCTGCCAGCCCAGTTCGCGCGCCAGCACACGCGCGTAGTTCCGCAAACGCACAATGTGGTTGCCGGTCTCTTCATCCTTGCACCGCGCCGCCGCGATCAGCCGGTCGACTGTGTCCAGATAGGCCTGCTCCAGTTCGCGGCTCTTGCGCTGCTCCGCGTCGAACGCGCGCCGCAGGTCTTGCGCGTACGCCTGCAATTGTTCATTGAGCGCCGCCAGTTGCCTGGCCTTCTCGCGCTCCGCGTCGAGCAGCTTGCGGAAATCGCGCGCATAGGCCGCTAGCTGTGCATGGGCTGCCTCAACCTGCGCGTGCAATGCTGACGACGACTCCGCGGCGTTCGCCATGCGTCCTCCTCTCCCCGCGCTCCAACGCGTCGCGCACCGAGGTGAGCAACTGCAGCGGACTGAACGGCTTCACCAGATATTCGCATGCGCCCAATTGCAGGGCATAGCGGCGGTCGCGCTCGTCGCACATCGCTGTCAGCATGATCACCGGTATCTGCGCGGTCGCCGGCTCGCGTTGCAGTGCTTCCAGTACCTGTACGCCGGTCATGCCCGGCATCGACCAATCCAGGATGATCAGGTCGGGCAGCATCCGCACCGCCTTGTCGTACGCAATGGCGCCGTCCGGCGCCTCGATGATGTCCGAATCGGCCGACTCCAGCGTCGTCTTCACCAGCAACCGTATGCTGTCCTCGTCTTCGGCGATCAGGATCCGCTTCATCGCACTTTCTCCCATGTTGCAGGCTTTTCCCCTTATTGCTAAAGATGCGCCACTGCCTCTTTCGTGAGTCAATTTGCTCTTCTCGTGGGTGACTAAGGTCCCTGTCCTTGTGCGCAGCGTGACGCGGATGCGGCACGCTACCCGCCTACCATCCCAGATTCCGGCGCAGAACGCGCCCCGCTTTCGCTGAAATCTGGTGTGCGCATTCCCACACCAGAACCGGTGCCAAAGCGGTCTTTCTGGCGCTTCGAGCGACCGACCGTGTCTCGGCACGGGCTGGCGATTGTGTGGGCGCGACTTTCCGCGGTTTTCTTGAGAAAATAGAAGCTCTCCCATGGGACTCGTAGGCAGCTTCTCGCTTCTGCTGGCGCTCGCGCTCAGCGGATACTCGTTCGGCGCCGGGGCGCTGGCCCTGGCGCGCGGCCACGACCGCCTGGGCGAGACCGCTCGCCGTGCCGGCATCGCCGTCTCAGGATTAGTCACCGTCGCGGTCGCTTGCCTGGTCGTAGCGGCGTTCAGTAACGACTTCTCGCTCGCCTACATCCTGCAACATTCCAACCGCGCGCTGCCCGCGCCGTACAAATTTGCGGCGCTCTGGTCGGGTCAGGAAGGCTCGTTACTTTTCTGGTGCTGGCTGCTTGCCGGCTATGGCCTGGTGCTGCGTTTACGCCACAAAACGGACCACCGGTTGTTCGCTTTCGCCGGCGTCGTCATCGCCGCGGTACAGGTTTTCTTTCTATTGCTGGTGAATTTCGCCGCGCATCCATTCGCGCTCATGCAGGGGAAAATACCCGCCGACGGCAACGGTCTCAACCCGCTGCTGCAATATCCCGAGATGGTCATCCACCCGCCGATGCTCTATCTCGGCTATGTGGGCTTCACTGTGCCGTTCGCCTTTGCGCTCGGCGCGCTGCTGATGCGCTATCCCGGCGAGAAGTGGATCCACATCACCCGCCGCTGGACCATGGTGACGTGGCTCTTCCTCACCTGTGGCATCTTCCTCGGCGCGCACTGGGCCTACAGCGTGCTCGGCTGGGGCGGCTACTGGGGATGGGACCCCGTCGAGAACGCCTCATTCCTGCCCTGGCTCACCGGCACCGCTTTTCTGCATTCCGTGATGATGCAGGAGAAGCGCGGCATGCTGAAGATGTGGAATATGTGGCTCATCTTCGCCACCTTCATGCTCGCCATCTTCGGCACGTTCCTTACGCGCTCGGGCGTGGTGAGCAGCGTCCATGCCTTTGCGCAATCGAGTATCGGGACGTGGTTTGTCGCGTTCCTGGTGATCATTTTCGCCGTCTGTCTCTACAGCTTCCTCCGTCACCGCGACCACCTGCAGAGCGAGCACAAGCTGGAAGCTCTGGTCTCGCGCGAATCCGGTTTCCTCTTCAACAACGTGTTGCTGCTCGTCGCCTGCTTCACCGTGCTCTGGGGAACGATCTTCCCCATCATTTCGGAGGCAGTGCAGGGGACCAAGGTCACGGTAGGCCCGCCGTTCTTCAATCGCGTCATGGTGCCCATCGGTATCCTGCTGCTGCTGCTGACGGCGTTCGGCCCGCTGCTCGCGTGGCGCAAGACGAGCCTGGAAAGCCTACGGCGTAACTTCACCGTGCCGGTCATCATTACCGTGCTCGTGGCAGTCGTCCTCGCCACCACTGGTTTCAAGCCCTGGACGGACGTAGCCAACTTCTACTCGCTGACTTCGATCTCACTCGCTGCGTTGGTCATCGTCATCACGTTCCAGGAATTCTGGCGCGGTGGCCGTGTGGTCGCAACCCAGCGTGGGACGGGCGTTTTCAGCGGCATGGCGCTGCTGGCGCGCAAAAATACACGGCGCTACGGCGGCTACATCGTGCACTTCGGCGTCGCCGTCATCATGATCGGTTTCGCCGGCGCCGCCTTCAATCTCGACGCGGAAAAAGAACTCGGCTTTGGCGACAAGCTCGAGATCGGCCAGTACACGCTCGTCTGCCGCTCCTACACGCAGGATGACAATCCCAATTACGCCAATGAGTGGGCCATCATCGACATCTTCAAGGGCGGCCAGCAGCTCACCACCATGTATCCCGAGCGCCGCTTCTACAAAGCCAGTGAGACGCCGCAGACCATGGTCGCCAATCGCTCCACGCTGCGCGAAGACCTTTACCTCATTTACGCCGGCCGCAATCCCGATAGCGGCCAGCCCATCATTAAAGCGCGCATCAATCCACTGGTTGCCTGGATATGGATCGGCGTCGTCGTGACGGTGCTTGGCACCATCTTCGGCCTGTTGCCGGATGCCGCCGCCATCCGCGCGCCCATCACTCTGCCGCAACCCGTAGCCGTCGGCGTGGAAGCAGGGGATTGATGAGAGATCAGTTCCCAGTTCTCAGTTCCCAGTTCCGGCACGATTCACGTGGCGCGGATGCCCCCGTCCGCGGGAGCGGCCGCTTCGGCGGCTCAGCCGGAGCGAAACTCCGGAGCCTGGCACTACTCATCGCCCTTACCCCACTCCTGCTCGCCGCCAGCGACACCTCGCGCTTCAACGACCTCGGCCACCGCATGATGTGCGTCTGCGGCTGCAACCAGATCCTGCTGGAGTGCAATCACGTCGGCTGCACGCGGTCAGACACGATGCGCGCCCAGCTCGCCGGGTTCCTCGACGGCGGCGACAATGACAGCCTGGTACTGCAAAAATTCGTGCAGGAGTACGGCGCCACCGTCATCGCCGCGCCGCTGACCACCGGTTTCGGACGCGTCGCCTGGATCACGCCGTTCGCGGCCCTCGCGCTGGCCCTGGGGCTCGCCGTCATGGTGGTAAAGCGCTGGCAGGGAAGACCCGCCGTCGCAAATGCCAGCAGCGCCCCGGTAGATTTTCTCGGCGCGCCCGAAGTGGACGCGCTGCGCGCCCGCGCCCGCCAGGAGACCGAGCTATGACCTCGGCCGTCGGCCTCACGCTCTGCGGAGTCATTACCGCATGCACGCTAGCCTACGTTTTCTTCGCGCGTGACGCTGCCCCCGCCGGCGCCGCCAAGTCGCGCCTCGATTACCTCCGCGAGCGCAAAGACGTCGTCTACGAGAACCTGCGCGACCTGAACTTCGACTACAAAGCCGGCAAGCTTCCCCCCGCCGACTACGAGACCATGCGCTCCGCGCTCGAAGACGAAGCCGTCACCGTGCTCGCGGAGATCGAGGTACTCGAAGCCCAATGAATCCTGTTGTCATCCTGAGCGGAGTGAGGTCCCGTGTAGCGGGAGCGAACGCAGTCGAAGGATCCCTATTGCATACCAACTTAATGATTCGACTCATAAGCATTCTTCTTGTCCTCGCCGCATCAGTCGCGGCCCAAACCGTCACCGGCACTGTCACCAACGGCACCACCGGCAAGCCCGCCGTCGGCATCGACGTCGTCCTCATCAATCTTGGCGGCCCGGGCGGCATGGAAGAAGGCGCGCGTACGAAGACAGACGCCCACGGCAAGTACAAGTTCGACCTCAGCAAGAGCACCGTGCCGATGCATCTCATCCGTGCCATCTATCAGGACGTGACGTATCACAAGCAACTCCCGCCCGGCGCCACCACGGCTGACGTCGAAGTCTTTGACGCGGTGGAATCCATTCCCGGCATCGGCGCCGGCGTACAAGTGATGCGCGTGCAAGCTAGCGGCGGCCAGCTCCAGGTCATCGAGCTTTACGCTGTCAACAATGACGCCACACCCAAGCGCACCATCATGGCGGACCAGACGTTCCACATCACGCTGCCCGCCGGCGCGCAGGTAGACCAGGCCATGGCGCAGGCCCCGAACGGCATGCCCATCCAATCGGCTGCGGTGCCCGACGGCAAAACGCCGAACCGCTACTACTTCGTCTTCCCGCTGCGCCCCGGCGAAACGCGCTTTCAAGTCGCCTACCATCTGCCCTACAACGGCTCGGCGGAACTCGTGACCAAGCCCGACCACACGCTCGAACACTTCGTCGTCATTATGCCCAAGGCCATGACGTTCACCGCCGCCAACGCGGCGCAGTTCCAATCGATGGGTGAAGACCAGGGCGCGGTGACGCAAGTCGCCACGGGCGTGAAGGCGGGCGACACGGTCAGCTTCAACTTTCCAGCACATTGGGATCCTAAGCTTAGAATTCCACGTGGACAAGTTGTCG
>JADMIO011201655.1_pt1 | contig 126680 bp, 108 predicted proteins | sample 8958161 | NCBI WGS metagenome assembly JADMIO01 (sample SAMN16585339, study PRJNA669376) | soil metagenome | isolation source: Crop rotation soil | place: USA: Cullars Rotation, Alabama | collected 2011
GCCGCGACTTCAAGTCACGTGAATTCCAAGCTTCGGATCCCACTGTGCTGGAAAGCCATGTGCCAACACCGGTGTGATGCAACGTCGCGTGGATGTGCGATGGCGACTCGATCCGGAAAACATGTTTGAAGTGCACCAACTGCAAATGAAAATCCTTTGGCGCGTCGCCGAACTCCTAAAACCGGGAGGATTTCTGGTTTACAGCACGTGCAGTCTCGAGCCGGAGGAAAACGAGCAGACGGTAGAACAGTTCATCCGCGAGCATCCGGGCTGGCGACTGGTTGAACAGCGGTTCACCCGCCCCTTCGTGGATCACTATGATGGAGCTTTCGCGGCAAAAATTACCCGCGGTCTTGCCTGAGGCGTCGCGATTTCGCCGATCACTCGCGGAGCCGTGAACCACGGGTTGCATCCGGTCCTATGAGTGGAATCCTTTAATTCCTATGCATGATCCGCGCTTCGACAAGCTAGCCCGTCTTTTAGTCGAGTATTCTGTCCGGTTGAAACGAAATGAAAATGTCCTGATTGAAGCGTTCGATGTTCCCGATGAGATGGTCATCTCATTGATTCGCGCAGCCCGGAAAGCCGGCGGGACGCCTTTTGTGCAAGTGCAACGCGCGCGGATCAGCCGCGCGCTCGCGCTGGACGCGAGCGAGCGCCAGCTCACTTTCATGGCCACCCATGAGCTGGCCCGGATGAAGAAGATGGATGCCTACATCGCCCTGCGCGGCAGCCATAACATCACCGAGATGTCCGACGTGCCGGTCGACCGGCTGCGAATGCTCGGGAAAAAAATGCGCCCGGTGCTCGATCAGCGCGTCCAAAAAACCAAGTGGGTCGTGCTCCGTTGGCCAAACCCCGCGATGGCGCAACTCGCCGGCATGAGCACGGAGGCTTTCGAAGATTTCTACTTCGATGTGTGCACGCTCGATTACCGGAAACTCCAGCCCGGCATGAAAGCGCTGAAGGCGCTGATGGAACGAACCGATCGCGTCGAAATCAAAGGCCCGGGAACCGATTTGAGATTCAGCATCAAGGGGATATCGGCAATCATATGCGGTGGCGACCGCAACATTCCCGATGGGGAAGTTTTTTCATGCCCCATCCGGGACAGCGTCCAGGGTCATGTGACCTTTAACGCCCCGACAATTTACCAGGGAACAAGCTTCGACGGAATTCGGCTCGATTTTCGCGATGGAAAGATCGTTAAGGCCGTCAGCAACCAGACCGATAAACTGAACAAGATTCTCGATTCCGACGCGGGCGCGCGCTACATCGGGGAGTTCTCTCTTGGTTTCAATCCCCGGGTGCTTCATCCGATGCGGGACATCCTTTTCGACGAAAAGATCGCCGGCTCGTTTCACTTCACCCCGGGCCAGGCTTACGAGGAAGCGGACAACGGCAATCGCAGCCAGGTCCACTGGGACCTGGTGAATATCCAGCGCAAGGACTACGGAGGCGGAGAGATCTACTTCGACGGCAAACTGATCCGGCGCGACGGCGAATTCCTGCCGAAACAGCTGCGTTCGCTCAATCGCGGCGCGTTCGCCAACGGTAAGAAGTAAAAAAAAATGGGCCTCGCCAGGCGAGGCCCATTCAGATTCGAATTCGTGTCGTTAGGAATTAACGACCGGCGCCGACGAGATTGAGCTGCATCATTCCGATCTCGCCGCTCGGTCCGAGCTGGAGATTGGCGATATCGAAGCGAGCCGCACCCTCGGCGCTCGCAGCCCCGGGCAGTTGCACGGCAACCTGCTTGGTGCTGGAGTTCAGGACGATCGAGGAAATCTCGAAGGAGGGTGAGAATTCCACGGTGGCGATCTGGAAGGCCCCGGTCACGAGCACGCCGGCCTGCTGCGAAGGAGTGAGCTGCACCGGCGCTTGTTCGAAGTTCGAGACAAGCTGCAATCCGGCAACGGTAAATGACGGTGAGCCAACGACGTTAGGCCGCTGTTGCTGCGAGGGCGAAAGCCGAACCGTTCCCAGGCCGCCGCCACTCGGCTGAATCTTCGAGATCTCGAAGTTCACCTGCAAGTTCATCGCCGGCTGCGGCTGCTGCGAAGGCGCCAGACGCATGGTGACGATCTTGGAAGTCGGCCGCAACTGCAACGCACCCATCTTGAAGGTCGGGGTCAGTTGCATCGACGCAATCTCGAAAGAGAACGTCAGCTGCACTGCCGTGTGCATCTGGCTAACAGGTTGAATCGGTTGAGGTGCGCCCCCAGGAGTTGGCGTTCGGATAACGGGGGCGTTGGGCATTTGGGTCGGTTCAGGCATGGTTTCGGGTACTATTGTTGATTGAAGGGGTGAGTATTCGGTTGAAAGAACTGGGGGTGTGAACAACGGCGCATCTTCGCGCTCGCGCAAGCCCCCAATTCCGGAATTGCCGGAATCGACGGCAGGAACAAGATCAAAAGCAGCCAGCGGCGCCGGTTCGGCAACTGGCGGTTCGGGCTGTGCCGCCGGTGAAGCGGGCACGGCCTCGGCCACCGGGGCCTGGCGCTCGGCAGCCGGAAGTTCGTAGGGCACCGGCTGACCCTGGCCAATCGGTTCGAGTTCCGCTTCCGTCTTCGAAGCGGGCTCTTCAGCCGGTTCGGCCACCACAGGAGCAGCTTCAACAAGATTATTGACCACGGCCGGCTCAGGCATCGCGGCGACCGCTTCGGGCTCAACCACAGCGGGAATTTTCCACCATTCATTTTGCGCGGGCGCGGACGGAGCAAAAGGAGCCGACTTGCCCGCAGGAACGGTGGAAGGCTCCGCGCCTTGCTCAACGACTGGCCCGACAGATTCAAATCCGTTATCGGTCACGGGCTGGATCGCCTTTGGCGCAAGCGCGACAGCTTTTTCAGCCACTGGAGCCGCACCGGCCGCAGCCGAGACAACGCTGAGAGGTCGCGTCACCAATGGTTTGGTTGCCGGACGAACGCTGCGGCGCAGATTGGGTTCCGACGCTTTCAGCTGCAATGAGACCTGACGCGGTCCGCCAAAGAACCTTCCCGGAGCCGGCGACGCTGTCTTGGCGGCCGAAATAGGAGCGCTCACTTTAGGCATCACCTTGTCCATGGAAGGGCCAGTAGCAGGAATCGGGCGATGGTAAGCCGGCATGTCGGCCAGACGACGCCGAATTTCCGGAATTGCGACCCAGGAAAATAAACCGAGGCCGACAAGAATGAGGCCCCAGAACAGTCCGGTGCGCTGCTCGGGCAATACCTTGGCCATCCGCTCCCACAACGATGGCGAGCTTTCCTTTGGCAGATGCGACGGCGCGAGCGCAGTCGCGGCCGGGCTGGAATTAGCGGCCACGTTCGACGAGTTCGCTTCCCGCTGCGTCTTTGCCGATTCAGCTGCCGCGACGTTGGAATTTTCAGCAACGTTCGAAGAGGGCTGCTCGACCGCGGCCACGGCCACCGGGGCTTCAACCGTCGGCGCAGTCGCGGGGGCGGAATTCGTCGGGATATCCTCCGGTTTCGAAGGCGAACCAGCGGCAGCGATCGAATTGTCACCCAGCGAGAGGCCGGATTCCAACGCGGTGCTCGGCAAATCGGAAGTGTGCGAGGTGGTCGCTTCCATTCCGGTGATCGTCGGCGCGGGCGCGGCCGAAGCGACAGTCGCTTTGCCTTTCGAAGCCACGGTGGTTCCGGGAATCGGGCTCGGCTCGATCGCCGGGCTCGCTTCGGTTTGCGCGGCCATGGCTGCAGCGGCCTCGGTCGCGGGCGCCGGCGAACCGGCGATTGCCGGACTTTGCAGCCAGCCGAGGTCGTAGAAGGAATCGGAGAACAGGCCGTTCAGCGAAGCGGAGTAAATTTTCTTGGCCGACGCGATCCAGTCCGTCGCCTTGTTAGGATTGTTGTGTTTGAACTCCCAGGCGGCCTGTGCGTAGTAAAGCGCGGGCGTGTCCCCGGTAAACTGGAACTGCTCCATCAATTTCTGGGCGCGGGTTTCTTTGCCCTCCAGAAGCAGGCTCATGAAAATCTTGAACTTGATGATCTGCGCCGCCTGATTTTTGTCGCCACCCGGCGTCTGGCTGAAGAGCGCTTCGAAACGATCGCGAGCCTTGGCGTATTCCTTTTTCTTAAATGGAATCTGCGCAAGGTTGTATTGAACTTCGCGGAACTTCGGATCGATCTTGGCCGCCTTCTTGAACGAAGCTTCGGCCAAATCGTATTCCTTCTGTTCCATCAAAATCTCGCCACGCAGGTTCAGGATGGCGGGCTGGTTGGGATCGGCCGCATCGGCTTCTTCGACAAATTTTCGGGCGCTGGCGAAGTCGCGCTGTTGCTCGGCCTGCTGCGCCTGTTCAATGCGCGAACGGGCGAACGCCTTGGCTTTGGCGGCTTTCTCAGCCGGGCTGGTGATCTCGAGCGCGGCCCGCGCCTGCCCGGCCTGTTTCTCCAGCCAGCCGACTTCGTAAAGCGACTCGGCGAAAAGCTTGTTCAGCTGGGGCGAGAAATTTTTCTCCGCCGTTGCCATCCAGTCCTTGGCGGCCTTCGAATCCTTGCGCTGCAGCGCGATGGCGGCGTTGGCGTAATGCACCGCAGGCGTGTCCGGCGAAAGCTCAAACTTCGCCAGGATCGAGTCGACCATGTTCTCTTTGCCTTCGAGCAGGTAGGTCAGGAGAATTTTGTACTGGATCAGCTGCGCGGCGTCGCCCTGGAGGTCGGCCACGTCACTCGTTAGGAGATTTTGAAAACGCGTCCGCGCTTCGCTCCAGTTTTTCTGGAGGAAGGGAATTTCCGCCAGATTGAAGCGCGCGTTCCAGAATTTCGGATCGATGCGCAAGGCTTCATGCAAGGCCGCCTCGGCTTTGTCGTAAATTCCTTCGCGCATGAGGATGACACCGCGGAGGTTCTGCGATTCCGCCAAATCCGGCTGGCGGGCGTCGATCGCGTCCAGCTGCTTCAGCGCTTCCGGAAAATTGTTGCTGTCGAATTCTCGAAAAGCTTTGTCATACATCGCTTCGAGCTCAGCCTTTGAAGGAGCAACATTGCTCGCCGCAAAAGAGCTCAGAACCAGGACCGTAATGGCGACAAACTTCCTCATCTTCATGCGAATTTCCATGAAACCGCGACAGCCCTCGAAAGACAAGACTAAATTCACGATTTCTGGTAATTAATTCCCCCTGCTCCGAGCGCCTCGCGCAACCGGACGCAAAGGCGTCATTATCAGGGAGATAAATTAAGCTTAAGCCGGGCCGTTTTGACGATATTTTTTACGGCTAAAGCGTTGACCAGGCGGCCCTTGCCCGCCCACCCCGAAAACCCCGCCCTTTTAGGGGTTCAAATTGCCCACGATCCGCAGCCCTTCCAAGGTCAGCTGTTCGTCGACTCGATTGATCACCGGAAGCTTTCGCGCAATCAAACCGGCGTATCCCCCGGTGGCCACAACTTCAACGTGCTTCCGCGGAAATTCCTGCTCGCAAATCCGGGCGATGATTTCCCGCACCAGGCCGCGATAACCGTAAATCGCGCCGGCGCGCATCGCTTCCATGGTCGATTTTCCAACCGCGCGCCGCGGCTCCTTCAAGGAGATCCGCGGCAACAAAGCCGTTCGCTGGTACAAAAAATTCGTCATCGCTTCGAGCCCGGGACAAATGATCCCGCCGATATAACTGCCATTCTCCGAAACAATATCGAAGGTCACCGCCGTCCCGAAATCGACCACGATCGCCGGCGTGCGGTAGAGCGATGCAACCGCGGCCGCATTGGCTAACCGATCGGCCCCGATGGTTCGCGGTTTCGGATAATCAATGGCAATGCCTAACTGCGCGCGGGCGCTGACCCAGACAATCCTGTGCCCCTTGGCCCCTTTGCGGATAACGCGATTCCGCGACGGCACCACCGAGCTGACGACAATGGCGCCGACGGCGCGACGGCGCAGCCAGTTCGCGATCGAGCGACTCGTTAGCCGCGCGGTTTCGACCCGCTCGGCCCGCTCGACTTTTCGGCGCGAGGCAAAGGCGATTTTGGTGAACGAATTGCTGACGTCGATCAGGAGGTATTCGGCCGGGCGCGGCATTTCGCTAAATGGTCAGGTTCAAAAGGCGCACGGAAAGTCTTAACACCGTCTTCGGCCGGAGAACAGTCCCCGCGCTTGCGACGTTTCCTCCAGACGCGTAGCCTCGCCGGGTGAAGAAACTGGTCCGACGCCCGCGCAGACTTCGTGCTTCAGTTTCGGTGCGCAACCTCGTCCGCGAAACCCGCCTCTCCGCGGAGGACTTTGTTCTTCCGCTTTTCGTCAGCGAAAAAATCCGCCAGGCCCGAGCGATCAGCAGCATGCCGGGCGTCTCGCAGTTTTCCGTCGGAGAAATTGCGCGTGAAGCGGCGCGCGCTCATGAAGCCGGCTTACAAGCGGTCCTGCTTTTCGGGATCCCGGAAACGAAAGACGAACAGGCCAGCGGCGCCTATGCCGATAATGGCGTGGTTCAGCAGGCCTGTCGCGCAATCAAAAAGGAAGTTCCGGATCTTCTCGTCATGACCGATGTCTGCCTTTGCGAATACACCAGTCATGGTCATTGCGGCGTCCTCAAGAGCGACGGAGAGAAATTTGAGGTGCTCAACGATCAAACCGTCGAGTTGCTCGCCAAAGCCGCCGTTTCGCACGCGGCCGCCGGCGCCGACATTGTCGCGCCGAGCGATATGATGGATGGGCGGATCGGGGCAATCCGATCGGCCCTCGACGAGAACAGTTTCGCGCAGACCGGCATCATGAGTTATGCCGCCAAATTTGCTTCTTCCCTTTATGGCCCATTTCGGGAAGCGGCGGAAAGTCCTCCAAAATTCGGCGATCGCCGGAGTTATCAAATGGATTTCGCCAACGCCGCCGAAGCCCTGCGCGAAGCGGCCCTCGACGCCGAAGAAGGCGCGGACATCCTGCTCGTTAAGCCGGCATCGCTTTACCTCGATATCTTGTGGAGAATCCGGGAACGCTTCGGATTGCCGACGGCGGTCTATCATGTCAGCGGGGAATACGCCACGATCAAGGCCGGGGTGGAAAAAGGCCTGTTCGACGAGCGAGCGATCGTGCTCGAAATCATGACCGCACTCAGGCGCGCCGGGGCTGACATCATCATCACCTACTGGGCGCTTCAACTCGCCGAATGGACCAGGAGCTAAAGAGAGCGCGCGGCGAAACCCAGGCGCACGTCAGTCTCAAGCGGCTCTCGCTATTATGGGCCCAGGCCCAGGGCTACAGCGCCTGTGCCTTCGAGGTCAGCCTCCCACGATCGCGTTATCGCGCCGACGTGGCGGGTTATCGGCCAGGCTCGCCGCCGGTGACGGCGATTTTTGAATGCAAGCAGGCCCGGGCCGATCTGCGTCGTGACAATTGCTGCACCATGGAAACGCGCTCGCGCCTTCTTGCGCGACGCCGCCGAATTCTGGAGATGCATCTGCGCGTTCATTATCCGGCCTTCACCATGGCCGATTCCTTGTTCCCCGAATTTCATTCGCATGATTTCGAAGCGATCGGACATCATGGATACGGGCGGGTGGTGCGCGAACTCAAGTCGCTTCATCGCCGCCTGCTCGATTGCGCGAAGTTCGAGACCCTGGCGCGCTATCGTTGCGCTAATCTCTTCTTTCTCGTTTTGCCTAACGAACTTTACCGCGAATGCGAAATTCCGGCCGGTTGGGGGGCGTTGGTGGCCCGGGAGGACAATCTCGCCCTCGTCCGAAAACCTTTGTGGCATGAAACCTCCCCGGCAAACGCCACCGACCTCCTGGTGCGCATTGCCCGCGCGGGCACTCGGGTGCTCAATCGTCAGCTCGAAATTACTTTCGACGACATCGCCGCGGAGCGTTCGCGTTGCTATTCGCCGGCCGACTCCGCCGCCATCTAAAAATCGCGGAACAAGCCGACGGGCCCCTAGCGGGAGACAAGAAGGCTGCGGCCGGTCATCTCCGCCGGTTTCGGCAGGTTGAGAAGCTGAAGCAATGTGGGGGCGACGTCGGCGAGGATTCCATCTTCGCATCGAAACTCTCCGGCATCCTTGGCCACGTAAAGGCAATGCACCAGGTTGGTGGTGTGCGCGGTGTTCGGCGAGCCGTCCGCGTTGCGCATTTGCTCGCAGTTGCCGTGATCCGCTGTGATCAGGCATTTCCCGTTCAGTTCCAGGATTCTTTGCACAATTTGGCCGACACATTCGTCGATCGTCTCAACCGCTTTAATCCCCGCTGCGACGACGCCGGTATGCCCGACCATGTCAGGGTTGGCGAAGTTAAGGATGACCAACTGGTAACGCTCCAGCCGCGCCAAAACCTCCTTTGTCACCTCGCGCGCGCTCATCTCCGGTTGCAAATCGTAAGTCGCGACTTTCGGCGAAGGAATGATCTGCCGATCTTCATTGGGAAAGGCCTTCTCCACCCCGCCGTTAAAAAAATAAGTCACGTGCGGATATTTTTCCGTCTCGGCAATGCGCAGCTGCGAAAGCCCGGCCTGACTAACGACTTCGCCAAGAATATGGACGAGCTCTTCCGGCGCAAAAATAAACGGCGACGGATAAGTGACATCGTATTGGGTGAGCGTGAGGTAATGCACCGCCGGCCAGACACCGCGATCGAATTCCTTGAAGTCCGGGTAGAGAAAAGCCTGCGAGAGCTGGCGCGCGCGGTCGGCCCGGAAGTTAAAAAAGAGGACGGTGTCGCCGTCGCGAATGCGCTGCTGATCAGGCAGACCGAAAATGAGCGCAGGCATGAATTCATCCGTCTTGCCGGACTGGTAATGCCGGCGCAGAGCGTCGCCCGGCGAATCCTGGCAAAGCTCCCCTTTGCCCATGACCACAGCGTCCCAGGCGAGCTTTGTCCGGTCCCAACGCCGATCCCGGTCCATGGCAAAATATCGTCCAACGATCGTCAGGATCCGGCCGCCGACCCTTGCCAGCGCGGCGGCGCATTCATCGATGATGGCGGCGCCACCGGTCGGGGAAGCGTCCCGGCCGTCGGTAAAAGCATGAAGCATGATCTCTGTCGCCCCGGCGCGGTGGGCCTCTTCGGCCAGCGCGAGCATATGCCGGTAATGGCTATGGACGCCTCCTTCGGAAACCAGGCCTAACAAATGGAGACGCCCGCCGCGCGAGTTGGTCAGGGCCTTTTGCAGCACCGGATTGCGCGAAAATTCGCCCTCTTCGATCGCCTTATTGATCCGGGTCAGGTCCTGGTAGACAATCCGGCCCGCGCCAAGGTTCAGGTGGCCGACCTCGGAATTCCCCATCTGTCCCTCAGGAAGACCGACGTCAAGGCCGCTGGCGCGCAACCGGCCTAACGGGTACTTGGCGTAAAGTTCGTCGTGCACCGGCGTCTTCGCCAGGAGAGTGGCGTCGCCGTTTTCATTCGCTTTCGCGCGGCCCCCGGGATTGATTCCCCAGCCGTCGCGGATCAAGAGCATCACTGGCCCTGCCATATGCAGCGAACTCTCACGATGTTTGCTTCCGCGAACAAGCAGTTCTTGAAGGCGCTCCCCGACGACACGGCGGGCCGCCCCTGGTTGTCGCGCGACCCTTCCCCGAACTCGAGCGCGGGCGGCGGCTGAACATTCGTGGGAGTTGACAAGGCCGAGCGCCCGCTTCTACATCGCCACGGTGAAATGGCGCAACCAATTGCTCGCGCTTGGATGTCTTCTCGGATTTGCCGGGCTGGGAATCCTCTACTTTCAACACTGGGTCGTGCAAAAGCCCTTCGGCATTGTCCTGTTTGTCGGTGAAGGGTTCACCGCAGATCGGCTGGCCTCCGCGCGGGTTTACGTCGGCGGCGCCGACGCGCGTTTAACGCTCGATTCGATGCCAAAATCGGCCCTGCTGACAAATTTCTCGAACGACTTCGCCGCCCCGGACCGCGCCGCCGCCGCCTCCGCCCTGGCCACGGGACACAAGGTTAACAACCGCGCGGTCAGCATGGGACAGGATCATAATCCCCTAACGAGTCTGACCTCGCTGGCCCATGCGCAGGGACGGGCAAACGGCCTGATCACGAATGGCCGGCTGACCGATCCCGCGGTTGCGGCCTTCTACGCGCACGTGGAAAACGAAGGCGACGAGGATGCAATCGCGGCGCAGTTCGCCGCCTCCTCGGATTTTGATTTGGCCATGGGAGGCGGGGTTGGCCGTCTTCTTTCGCAATCCAAAGGCGGCCAACGTCAGGACGAGAGGGACCTGTTGCTGGAATTGCAGCGGAACGGGTTCGACATCGTTCACAGCAAAGCCGAGCTGGAAGCGATCCCCGCATGGCGCCGCCCGAAGCTGTTCGGCGCCTTTGCCAATGGCGACCTGGCATTTGCCAATCAACTCGAAGAAAAGAAAGACCAGCCAAGCCTTTCCGATATGGTCCGGCGCAGTGTTGAGCTACTGCAATACAATGCGGGCGGTTACCTGTTAATCGTGGATGCGGCTCTGATGCGGCGGGCGGCCGAAAGCAATGCGGCCGAACGGACCCTGATGGAAACCGTAGAATTGGATCGGGCCGTGGCCACGGCCAGACGTTACGGCGGCCCGAAAGCCATGATCCTTGTTTGCGGCGATGCCGGGATCGGCGGTTTGACGCTTAACGGCGCCCCTTTTCGAAAAGACAGCAGCATTGCTCTCCTGGGCCTGAACTCGATGGGCCAACCCTGGTTTACCTGGGCCACCGGTCCGAACGGCATTCGAACTTATGGAAATCCGCCCGGGACCTCGAGCGCCGAAAATGCGACACCGCCGCAGGCGTCGAATCAATACCTCGAACCGGCGGCAGTCTTCAACAAAACAGCCCTTCCCACCGTGACCGATGTTCTTGCCCTAGGGTTTGGCCCGGGCACGGAAAACCTCCAAGGCGTGCTCGATAACACGGCGATTTTCAAGATCGTCCGCGATCAATTGTAAAAAACGAAAACCCGCTTCACCGATTTCTCAGTGAAGCGGGCTTCGAATTCGTTTCCCTGCTTCTTACGGGCTGGTCGGAAGGACTTCCGGAAGCAAGGCGAATGGCGGGGGAGGAGGGAGCGGATCGGTGGGGCCTTCAGCAGGACTTTCTGGTCCTTCTTCAGGCATTTCCTTACCGAAATCCTTGCCGCTGCCAAGATCCTTGGCGTCACCGAGATCTTTGCCGTCGGCCTCGAGACCTTCAGGGTTGGCCGCGGCCGAGTTCGCGGCTACGAGGTTACCACCACGACTTCCGCCGAAGGCGGCGATTTCAGCAACCGAGAAGGGCGTCTGCGACTCGGCAGCGCCGGTCCATTTAACCAGGATGTAACGGCCGGTGGTCTCCGGAAAATCAATCGCCGCGCGACCGGAACCGTCAGTGACTGATCCGACCGATCTCATTTTGGCGAGAGCCGCGTCGTTCAACTTCATCGTCTTGGAGGCGCCGGTGGCTCCGGGAAGCGATTGAAGAACGTAGAAGTTCACCGTGCCGGGGCGCGGAGTGTAAACCGCGGTGATGCGACGGAGAGAAGTGGTTTTGCCAAGATCGATGATCGCGGTCGGCTGCGGATCGTTAGGCGCGAAGGTGTAGGTCGTGCCCGACTGATCGTCGATCATGTTATTGGCTTCGCGAATTTCGTCGCCAGAGCTGACGTAAGCGGCGCGCGACTTCACGTGCACATCGCTGAGGTTGTAGCTGATCAAACCGAAGCTGCTCGTTTCGTCGACATTCATCTGCCGAGCGCGCGGCATGGTGAAGGCGGCGACACTCGGGCTGGCGTAAACGCCGAGGGCGGCGATGCGGCCGGGTTCGTTCACCTTGAAGGTCAGACGGACATATTTTGCCTCGCTCGGCCCAACGTTCGCCCGAACCGTGGTGGCATCATCCATGGTTTGCTCGGCAACCACGTGCCATTCGTCGCTCGTTAGGGGGAGCTTCGAATTCGAGATCGCGATCGCGACGCTGCCCTTGGCCCCGCGGTTGAGGAACGAGATCTTGTCGATGTTCTCGATCTTCGAAAGGGTGATCAGGAGCGATTTCCGGCCGGCGGCGAGCGCGTAACCGGTTGTCGGATCGTCGCACAGCAGTGCCGCTTCGGAGGTGTTATGATCGCCCCCGAGCGAGCTTAGTTTCAAAGATGACACCGGAACTGCTTCCGGCGCGGCTTCGACTTGGGCGCCGAAATGATAGCGCGCGAGGTTATCCGGGTAGGCCGGAGCCTGTTCCACGCTCAGAGGCGGAACTTTGTGAAGAAGAATCTCGCCTGCGAACAGAGGGGAACCGGCAACGAAGGCGAGACTGGTCAGTGCAAGGATACGTGAAGGGACGCTCATAATTTCCATAGCCACAAAAACGATAATAGTAAACCGCTTCCGCTTTGGCAATAAAAAAGTGAGCCTCTTTCACCCTCTTTTTCATGCCCGCCCCCCCTCGCCCAGAGTTCGAAGGAACAGGCCCGCGCCACGATCCGACCCAGCTAACCTTCGGCACGGAAGAGACAACCCCAGAAAGGGAAAAACCGTGCGGAGTCGTCGCTCCGCACGGTCTGCCCGCAGCCCGAAGGCTGCACCCAACCCAAACTCAGCTAATTTTTCGCAAACAAGGTGTTCGCCGAGGCGGCCCGATACTTCCGGGTGCCCGCATAGGCGTAAAAGGGGATGTAAGCTTTGTTGCCGACCTTCTCCGTGCGGCAGGCGGCCCAGTTGATCGTCGGGTCGAGCACGTAGCTGCCGTTTTCGGTGGTCCACTCGAGCCAGGCGTGGGTCTTGCGGCTGGTCCAGGAGCGTTTGCCGATCACAAGGCGCACATTGGTGGCGCCATTTTCCCGCATCCGCTGATAGAGAGCGACGGCCTTGCCTTTGCAGTCGGCCATGGGAGCGGTTTCGACTTCCGCGGGAAGCTTCCATTCATTGGAGAACCCGTAGGGGATGCCGCGGAGGTCCTGGATCCATTGGTTGACCACTCCGAGCGACAAATTTGAATTGTGAGCGCTCGCTTTTGAGAGGAGAACCGGCTGGATCCGGGTCATCTGGCGATCGTAAGGGGTGGAGGGAACGCTCAGGAGCATGCTCTGGGCGAAGCCGGAGACGGTGGAGAGACAGATGATGGCCGCGACGAGGCCAGCGATCTTCTTAACATCAAAGGGTCGGATGCTTATGAGAATCATAGTAGTTATAATTCCTATAAGCAGTGGCCGTGCCAGCTACCGGGGCCTTTAGCGGCTGGGTTCCCCCCGGGTAAGACAGCACCGTGGTGCGGAGAATGCCTATCGCCTAAAGCCTGGTATCCCCTGCTCTCGGAGGGGCACCGGGCTCGGCTGCCCGCGCCAAATGGACAAGATTGTCCCGCCCTAACCCGGCGGAACGGACGAACTGAGTCTTAGCTCTGACGCGGCTCGTCGTCTTTGATTACTTGCCGCGAGAGATTACCAGGCCCGTACCCCGTCGGAGAATAAGGTCCGCGTACCCCGCCATGCGCCGAGTGAAGTCCGGGAAAAGAGAAAAGGCCGACTTCCGTCGGCCGAGAAAAAACCGTCCCTGAGAGGATCCTCCGCTCCAAGTGGCGGAAGATCCTAGTTTCTAACCAGCCGATCAAACCGGCCAGCTCTCCCTCAACTTACATTCCGCCGGCGCGGCGACTGGCGACACTCGGATCGAGCGCCAGGATCCCGGGGAGGGTTGTCGCCCCGGTCCGAAGCAGCTCGCTGCTCTGAACGACGTACATATTGGAGGCAGTATTTGGATGCTGCCCACGCAGTACGACACGCTCAGGAATCCGACTCGCTGTCGTCTCGGTATAGATGATGTACTTGCCGTCTTTAACGACGCGGTACTTTCCAGCGTATACCGTTCCGGTATCGGTCGCTCCCGCAGTGCTGGCGAGCACGAAGCTCATTGCGCCAACAATGACAGAGCGCCGTATCCACGATGTCAGTTTCATATTGGCAAAATGATAATTATGAAATGATTGCAGAGCAAGAACTTTCGCTTGCTGTAAATCGTCGGCTTCGAACGATTTACCCCGGCGCGGCGACTTGTTAGGCCGGGACGACGGATTGCCGAATGCTCAATCGACCGTACCTAGAGCACGCGCTTCACCCGGATGGTCGAGGCGCCTTCGACGAACATCTTATAGCCGAAGAAGTCCTTGAAGATGATCACCCGCGGATTCTCGATTGCCGGTGAGGGCGCGGTTTCGCCGCCGGTCGGCTTCCAAACCTGGCCATTCTCCAGCTTGAAGACCGTGCGCAGCCCAACTCCTTTGAAGGTGCCAACGATGCGAGTCTCGGTGATTTCCGGCTGCTCGACCTTGTGTTCCTGGATGGCTTTGTTGACCGCCTGGGTGGCGGCCTCGTTAGCCGCCGCCTTCTGTTTCCCGGAAACGTAACCGCGAATGTATTCGTCGAGGACGGCGCGTTCTTCGGTGGAGAGCTTGCTCAAGCCGGCGCGCTCATAAGTTTCGCTATCCATGGTCTTCTGAAGCCCCGGGAATTCACTCTGCCCGCGAACGGTGGCCGAGCTGATCACGAGGAAGAGAAGCGCTGAAAGAAGCAGGGATCTTTTCATAAGCGTCAAAGGACGCTCGAATCATCCGGATGAGTGCGCGAGAGGTCAACTGCATTTCCGGCGGTGACCGACTGGTTATGGAAGGGCAGTTTCGTTAGGCGAAGGCAAGGCGTCGCGGGAGCTCCGCCCTCCACGTCACTGGCGCGAGCCCTGTTTCGGTTCAAATGGCGGACGTGCACGCTTTAGGATCGGGCCCAATCCCGAGGTCGATTGCGACGTGCGAATGGCAAGGCAAACGTGGGGGCTCGAGAAGGCGGGGAATCCTGAGGCCGATTGTCAGATGCGGAGGTGTCGCTGTCTCTGGTCCCGTTCGCGTTTGAGGCGCGCGCTGGTGCGACTGCGAAGGACGAGGGGCCATTGCGAGAGCGATTGCACCACGCGATGCCAGGCGTCGCAGGAGCTCCGCCCTCCACGTCGCTTGCGAGAGGGACGGGACGGCGAACGCGAAGGACGCAGGTCTTTTGACTTGGCGATCGTCGCGAGAAAAGCAAAGCGGCCGGACCTTTCGAGTCCGGCCGCTGCAAATTAGCTTTGTTGTTCCTTAGAACTTGTGGGCGATTTCGAAGTAGACGAACCGGCCGTAGGGGTCGTAGGTCGCGAGGTTGGTCGCGCTGTTGCCACCCGAGATGAACGGAGGAGTCTTGTCGAACAGGTTGTTGCAACCCACGGTCAGACGCAGGCCGTCGAGGAGTTTGTCACCCCAGGTGAGGGTGCCAACACCAGGTGTGGCCGCCACGCCCTTGCTGTCCTTCGCGTCCTTGCCCATCGGAGCAGCGATTGGCTGCGGCGTGCGCTTGAACTCGTAGGAGAGACGACCGTCAGCGATGAAGTAATCATCAACTGGCGTGAACGACTCGATCTTGCCCGTGCTGATGTCGCCATCGAGCTCGTTGAACATCGACGGAATGTAGGTGCCGTCGAGCGAGAGGGTGAAGCCCATCACGCGGTATTCAGCAAGCATGGTGACCTTGTAGTTCGGGAAGGCGCCGAAGGCTTCGTCGCCGATCGCATTGTTGAGCGTGTAGAAGTCGCTGAACGGGAAGTTCTTGAAGTCCTGGCTCAGGAAGTAAACCGCATTCGCGCCCAACTCCAGCTGACCCCAGGCGTGCAGATCCCAGAGGTAGCGGATGCTGAAGTCGAAACCGGTGATTCTTTCAGCACCCAGGTTCTGGTTCAGGTCGGTGAAGAACACGTTCTGCATGTTGTTGAACAGCTGGTTCACACCCGTGACCGGCTGCGCCCCGAAGAAGCCAGGGAAGTTGAAGAAGGCAACCTGCCCGGCGTAGGGCGACGCTGGCCCGAGCGAGTTCACGCTGGTCAGAATCGTCTGCGATGGGATCGCTCCGACAATACCCTGCTGGAGGGTCTTGAAGAAGTCAGCCGTAACGGTCAACCCCGGAACAAAGCTCGGGCTGTAAACGATACCCGCAGTGTAGGACTCAGCCGTGGAAGGCGTGAGGTTCGGGTTGGAGCCGGTCAGAACCTGCGGCTGGTCCTGGACCACACCGTTGATGCTGATGCTCGGCGAGAACCCGGTGCTCTGCGGTCCGAACAACTGGTAGAGGGTCGGAGCGACGAACGAATCCGAGTAGGTGCTGCGGATGGTCAGGTCCTTGAAGGGCTGATAACGCAGGGTGAACTTAGGCACGTTGGCGTCCTTGCTCACACCCTCGTAGTGGTCATGACGGCCGGCAGCCGACAGCTCGAGGCTGTAAACGAAGGGCACCTGCATTTCCGAGCCGACCACGGGGATACGAACTTCACCGTAGTAGGAGCTGATGCCACGACCGCGGTCGATGATACCGATCGGCACAGAGCCAACGAAGATTTCAGGCGAATCCTGCACCTTGAAGCCTTCATCGCGGTATTCAGCACCCACTGACACACCCACGCCGCCGCCAGGCAGCTCGAATGGGAAGCCGGTGATGCGGGCATCGAAGGCCTTCTGATAGGAGTCGAGCTTGCGGAAGTTTTCGCCGAAGATGGAGTTGAAAGCCGCGACACTGAGAGGCGTCGAGCCGTTGATCGATTCCCCGACCGGGTTGGTCGAGAAAAAGTCGAACGACTGGCCTGGGAAATCAGTGGCGGTTCCGGCGATCAACGCATTCAGCTGAGTGGCGTTGACCAATCCACCGTTCACGTAGTTGATCGTGTAGTGGCTGTAGTAAGCCGCGCCTTCAGCGAACCAATCCTTATTGAGCTGCGAACGCAGGCCACCGAGCACGCGATAGAAGTCTGAGGTGTCCTCGAATGTTCTCGGATGACTCTGGTAGCGGTTGGCAACCGTGATCCCGGAGAGGTTGTCGATCGCGAACGGGAAGGGATTGAACACCTGGCCGCCCGGGGTGCCCGCAGGAATGCGAACGCCCGGTGTGGTGCGGTTGCTCAACGGCTGGGCATTTAACTGCGAGAAGTTGTTGTTGTTCGCATACATCATGTCGCCGAAGACTTCGAGCTGCTTGCCGAAGATGTCGTGCGTGAAGGAAGCGATCTCATCGGTGTTACGCTGCTTCTGGGTGCTCGTCGGATTTTTCGACAAGTCGAAGCTGGTAACCGTGGCCGTGGAAACCGGCACGTAGGTGCCGTTAAACAGCGGATCGCCGAATGAACCGCTGGCGACCGACCCTGGGGTCACGCCGTTCAGGAACGGCGAACGGAAGCCAGGAGCGTTCGGATCGCCCGGGAAGAACAGATAGCGCTGCCCGCTGGCGTCACGAACCGAGCCGGCAAACGTCGTGGTCACGCCGCCCTTGCCGATACCCTTCGAGTAACCGCGCTCACGGGTATAAAGGGGATCGATCTCGTAATATTGGAAAGCGGCGGTCACGTGGGTGGTCTCGTTGCCGACACCAGCAATGACATAACCACGCCGCTCAGCGACACCGGATTCAAGGGTGGCACCATAACGGAAGCCCATTTCCAAACCGGTGAAGTCGGTCTTCAGGAAGACGTTCACAACGCCACCGACGGCCTCAGAACCATAGAGCGCCGAAGCACCGTCCTTGAGCACTTCAACGCGGCTGATGAGCGAAGTCGGGAAGAGTTGAACGTCGGTGAACTGCGCGCCACCGGCGGCGATAGCCGCTGAATCGGAGATGCGACGTCCATCCAGGAGAACCAGGGCAGGCAAACCGCGGATCGCGATGGTGGAACCACCATAGGTGATGCCGCTGGCGATGTTCGCGTTGGTGCTGCCAAGGTTACCGGCGCCGGTGAAATCCGGGTCGGTCTTGGTCAGAACCTGCAAGATGTCGCCTGATTGACCGGAACGCTTGATGTCCTGATCGGTGAGGGTATCGACGTTGGAAGGCGTAACTTCCTCCGCAGTCGGGATGTTGGAACCCGTCACGATGACGGCGCCAGCGGTCGCAGTCTGATCCGCTTGGGCCAAGGCACTTGAGGGCAGGACTAAGGGAATTCCAACCGCGGCGACGAAGGTCGCCCCGAAGGAAATTAACGTTTTAAGGACGTTTCTGATCATTTGTTTCTCCATGGGTTTGGTTAGGTTCGGGATAGGCTTTATTGAAGAATCCATTGGGTGACAAGGCTTTTTTTAAAAATTCTTTGAACGCTCGGCCGGAGGTCTTTGTCCGGGGGCCAAGGCGTCTCTCCCCTCGTTTTATCGGAACGCCTGCGGTCTGCCTAGAAAAAAATTCACTAAAATTTAACCCTGTTAATTGCCCCCCTTTTGGGCCGGGAAATCGCACTTTTCTGCCCCGGTTTATACGGCCCCTGCGAAATTAAGTTCGGGGCCGTACCCGGCCCCATGGAGGCGCTTTTTCGACTCGTTAGGCCGCGACGCCACTTGGCGAAAAACATTCCCGCGCGTACAAGTCCGGAATGTTCACCGGCCTGATCGAAGAAGTCGGCCGCGTCCTTTGGATCCGCGCGAACGACCAAGGCGTCGCCCTGGAAATTTCGGCCGCCGGCCTGACCGAAAACGCGCGCCGCGGCGACAGCGTGGCGGTTAACGGGTGTTGCCTAACGGTCACGGCGCACCGTCCCGGACAGATGACTTTCGACCTCCTGCGCGAAACGCTCGACCGGACAAACCTCAAGACATTGCGGCGTGACAGCCTGGTTAACCTGGAGCGGCCGCTGCGCGCCGACGCCCGGCTGGGAGGGCATTTTGTCCAGGGACACGTCGACTGCGTGGCCGAGGTTCTCGCCTTCGAGCCGGTGGAAAGCGATTATCGTCTGCGGATCAGGTTGCCGGAAGATTTTGCCCGCTACGTCGCCTACAAGGGTTCGATTGCGGTCAATGGAATCAGCCTAACGGTGGCGGAAGTGTCGCCCAATGATTTCACCGTCTGGATCATTCCGCATACCCGCCGGGCAACCAACCTGCAGGAGCTGGCCGCGGGCGGGCTGGTCAACCTGGAGTTCGACATCCTGGCCAAGTACGTCGAGCGAATGATCCGACCTAACAAACCGGAATAACCGGTTAGGCGACCTTCCTAACGACCGGTACTATATATAGTACCGGCTACTTGGCCCCGAACCCGAGCAGGACCGCGGGCACGGTGCGCAGGAGGATCTTGAAATCGAGCCCGAGCGACCAGCGGTCGATGTAGTCCAGGTCCAGCTTGACCCAGTCACTGAAATCTTTGACCTCGTTGCGCCCGCTGATCTGCCAGAGGCAGGTCAGGCCCGGCTTGACGCTCAACCGGCGGCGTTGCGCGGTGTTTTCAAATTTTTCGACCTCGTAAAGCGGCAATGGCCGCGGACCGACCAGGCTCATGTCTCCCAGGAGAACGTTCACCAGCTGGGGAAGCTCATCGATGCTGGTCCGGCGCAACCAGCGCCCAAACGGAGTAATGCGGGGATCAGCCTCGACCTTGAATACCGGGCCGCTCATTTGGTTAAACGGCTCGAGCTCGGCCCGGCGCATCTCGGCGTCGTTCGACATGGAACGAAACTTGTACATGACAAAGGGCTTTCCATGTTTGCCGGCCCGGCGCTGCTTGAAAATCACCGGGCCGCTCGAAGTCAGCCGGATCGTGATGGCGACAACGGCCATGGGAATGGCGAGGAAAAGAAGGGCACAGAATGCGCCGACGCGATCGATGACGTCCTTGGCGAAAAGGGTCCAGGAAACGTCGGGGGTCGAGCGGAACACCAGCATGGGCCGCCCGGCGAAGGCGTCGAAGTCGGGCTTGGCGATCGAAGTGCGGATGAAGTCGGCCGCGAGCCAGGCAGGAACTCCTTCGACTTCGCAGGCACCGATGGCGGCCTCGACGCGGTTCAGCTGTGAATGACCGGCCGCGAAAATAACCCGGGCCACCGAATGCCGGTGCATCGCTTCAACCAGATCGGCCAGCGGTTGCTTCTCAATGTCGATCCGCCCGGCGATGTCCATGAGCAGCTTTTGTTCGGCGGTCAGAGATTGCTCCAGCGTGGCGATGTCCTCGGGCGATCCGGCGAGCAAGACCGGCTCGCGCAACTCGCCGCTAAGGGCGCGCGAGCGCACATGGTTCACCATGATTCGCTCCTTGATCAGCAAGGCCAATGTGGCAATGAGGCCAAAGAGGATCGGGACCGATCGATTTGTCAGCGGCAGGCGCAGAAAAATCACGCAAGCCCCGACAATCACGCCAAGATAAATCATTGCGCGAAAGATCTGGCTGAGGGAGCGACGGGTGGTTTTGTCGAGCGGCGAAGTATAAAATCCCTGGAGGTCGAGCAGGATGGGCCCGAAAAGCATCACCACGATGAGCAGCCAGGAATAATTCCCGAAGCGGTCGATCGTCTTGGTGAGATTAAACCAATGTGTGCTGTAGAGTCGGAGGGTGTGGGCGAGAAGAAGGGCGAAGGCCAGCAGAAAGGAATCGATCAACTGCTGAACCTGAGTATTGAGTTCCTGTTTGCGAGCAAGCATGCGAAGGACCGGGCATCAATGCTACATCCGGCGAGGGTCTGATACGATATGACTCCTCAGGGGCCGGTCAAAACCCGCGCGCGGGAGCGCTGTGATCTTGTTGGGGTAATCGCATCCGAGGCCGATCTCGGACGGGCCATCGCCCTGGGCGAACCGCCGGATTTCTTCGAACTGCGCCTGGATTGCCTGTTTCCGCTCCGTGACGAGCTGGAAAAGCAGATTCCGCAATTGAAAGCGCCGCTGATCGTGACCGCGCGCCATCCGGGCGAAGGGGGGTCTAACAACCTCTCGGCCGGCCGCCGGCGCGAACTGCTTTCGCGCTTCCTGCCCTATGCCAAGTATGTGGATCTTGAATTGCGTTCGGCCGACTCTCTTCATTCACTGATTCCGTCGCATAGCGATGTGGCGCGAATCCTCTCGCTACATGATTTCGACTCGACGCCTACGCCGCGCAGTTTGCATGCCAAGGCGCGAAAGGCGAAATCGCTCGGCGCGGCCATCTTCAAGGTGGCCACACGAACCGAAACGGCCGCGCAGCTCGCACGCCTGCTCGAATTCATTTCCGAGGATGAAGTGGGCCTTCCGGTCGCGGCCATGGGCATTGGAAACCTGGGCGCGCTTTCGCGAATTCTTCTCGCCGGGTGCGGCTCCTGTCTGGCGTATGCTTCACTGGCTGAGGCGAATGTGGAAGGGCAGATGCCGGTGGCAGAATTGAGCGCGGCCTTTCGGCTGTTCGGTTTGCGGACGTGATTTCGCGGCGGCCTTGCTGTTGAAGCTCTCCTGTAGGTTATTTCCAGCGATGGACGCATCACTCAATCTTCCTGAGCAGGTCCCGGTGATGCCGCTTCCCGGCGCGGTCCTTTTTCCGCATGCCTTGCTCCCGCTTTATATTTTTGAGCCGCGCTATCGGGCGATGCTGGAGTATGCGTTGAATCATCACCGCATGTTTGCCGTGGCCACCTTGAAGCCGCCGCAAACCCAATGGAATTCGCCGGCCGATTTTTTTGAGATTGCCGGTGTCGGACTGATCCGGGCGTGCGTCGGACGGAACGACGGAACTTCCAATTTGATTTTGCAGGGTCTCGAGCGCGTCCGGTTCATCGGATTCGAAAGCGAAGATCCTTATCCGCTCGCGACGGTGCAGACTTTGGAATCGGACTACCATTCCTCCGTCGAGACGGAGGCGCTGGCCGCGAAAGTCCTGGAGCTTTATTCCAAATTCAAAGGCGCGGGCCGCCAGTTGCCGGAAAAGGTCGATCGTTATCTTTCCGACCTGGGCGATCCGGAGATGCTGGCCGATCTGGTCGCTTCCACCTTTGTCTCGGACACGGCGCGACGGCAGCGAATTCTGGAAGAACTCTCGGTCAACCAGCGATTGCGTCTGCTGATTCAATATTTGCGCGACGAAAGCGGCAACGCGGCCGCCTGATTGAAGCCGCGGCCGGCAACGCCTAACGAGCATTGATGGAGCGCACGTTCGTTCAACGCAATTCGCGCTACCTGGTGATGGCCGTCTGCGCGGCCGAGCTGCTGGTTTTCGGCTTTCTGAGCTATTCGGCCATGCATGGCAAAAGCGCCACCTATGATGAAACCACTCACAGCGTCGGCGGGTTCGTTCACCTGACCATGGGCGATTTTCGGGTGAATCCTGAAGACCCGGTGCTTTTCGGCTATTGGGGCGCGCTTCCGCAAACGGCCAGCGATCTCAAGATCGACACCAGCAAACCTTCGTGGAACGCGATGTTGGATGATTTTTCGACAAACCAATGGCCCTTCTGCATCGAGACGCTCTACCAGACGCCGGGGAACGACGGCGACTCCTTCATTCAGCGCAGCCGGCTGATGTTCACTTTGCTGGGCATGGCCGTGGGCGGCTTGATCGGCTGGATTGCATGGACGCTGGCGGGTCGCGCGGGCGCCTGGATCGCGACGACGTTTTATTGTTTCGATCCCAACTTCACCGCGCACAGCAGCATCTTCAAGAATGACGTCATGCTTTCGCTGGCCATGACCGCCCTGGGGTTTTTCCTGTGGCAATGCGGGCGTCGCGCGACCGCGGGGACACTCGCGGGAATTGCCCTAACGACCGCCGCGGCCATGAACGTGAAATTTTCCGGGGTGCTTTGCGCGCCGACGGCCGCCCTGATCCTGCTGGCACGCGCCGGGTTGCCGGGTGACTGGCCGATTTTGAAGTGGGTTTGCCGTTCCCGCTTTCAAAAATTCGCCGGCGCGCTCGCGCTGATCCTGGTGCTGGCGGCATGCTGCATTCTCGTAACTTGGGCGGCTTACGGATTTCGTTACCTGCCGACACCCGACGGCCATTCTTCGCTCAATCCCGACAAGATCGTGGAAGGCGCCCGCGCGCTAAAGGCGTGGAACGAACTTGGCGGCAACGCGAGCGCGCAAGAGGCGCTCAACAAAGCCGCCACCGAGGGCGACCCCCTTGTTTCGCGTCTGCTTCTCTTCGGATTGGCACACCATCTTTTGCCGCAGCCGTGGCTCGTCGGATTTCTTTACACTTACGGAACGACGCACATTCACCGCGCTTTCCTCCTTGGCCGGACCAGTCTGACCGGCTGGTGGTATTACTTTCCCGCCTGCATTCTTTTCAAAACACCAACCGCGACGCTCCTGGCAATGGTGGCGATTCCCGTTGGCCTGCTCCTTACTCGGAGAAAAGGCGGGCGCGATGAAGATCGATCGTCGTCAAAAATTTGGCTGATTCTCGCGAGCTGTGGCCTGCCCGCGATCTATCTGCTGACCGCGATGACGACGAATTTGAACATTGGGCTGCGCCATATTCTGCCGATTTACCCTTGGATTTTCGTCTTCCTGGGGTGCGGGCTGGCGCTCTTGATTGGCCGCGCGCGTTCGTTAGGCAAGATCCTCGCTGCCGTCCTCCTACTCGGGCTGGCGGGCGAAAACCTCGCGGCCTACCCGGACTACCTTGCCTTTTTCAATGCCCCAAGCGGCGGCGGCCGCGGCGGCTTTTTCAAGCTCGGCGATTCGAATCTTGATTGGGGGCAGGACCTGAAGGCACTCGCGGCCTGGCAGCGCCAGCACACCGATCTTCCGCTGTATCTGGCTTATTTCGGAACTGCCAGCCCGGAGTTTTATGGCGTGACCGCGGCCAATGTCCCTTATCAAATGGGAGGCTGGCCAATGGCACAACAACCTGAGGCGCCACGGCCGCCATGTTATTTTGCCGTGAGCGCGACCTGCCTCCAACAAATCTACCTAACCGATGCGCGAGTGAAGGATTATTACCGCGAGCTTGTTCGATCGAAGCCGGTGGCCGTTCTCGGAAAGAGCATTTACGTCTACCGCTTGCCGGAAGGAGCCCGACCCGCAACGGAATAAAATCATGGGACGAAAGAAGCGGCGTCCGCGTCAGCCGGCGCCGATCGACAGATCAGACGAACTCTTTGGCAGGAGATGGGCCGTGCCCCTTCTCCTGGTGGCGATAACGGTCCTGGCCTACAGCCGCGCCGCATATCTCGGCTTTATTTGGGATGACGATTACTACGTCGTCTCGAACACGACCTTGAGAAGCCTCGGCGGTCTTTGGCGGATTTGGACCGAGTTTGGGGCCACGCCGCAGTATTACCCGCTCGTTCATACGACCTTCTGGCTGGAATATCATCTCTGGGGGCTCGCGCCGGCAGGGTATCACCTGGTCAATGTCGCGCTCCACATCACCGGCGTGTTTCTGTTGTGGCGCATCCTCGTGCTCCTGCGAGTCCCGGCGGCCTGGCTCGGCGCAGCTCTCTTCGCCGTTCACCCGGTCATGGTCGAATCCGTCGCCTGGGTGACCGAGCGGAAGAACGTTCTTTGCGGCGTCTTTTATTTTGCCTCGGCACTGTTTTACCTGCGCTGGCTAAACTTTGGCGACGAGGAGAGTCGCGCAAGCCGGCCACGCGCACTCTACGCCTGGTCGTTAGGCTGGTATCTTCTCGCGCTGCTCAGCAAAACGGTCGCCTGCACCCTGCCGGCGGCGCTGCTCCTGATCCAATGGTGGAAAAATGACGGCCGATTAAAGGCGAAGAATTTTCTGCCGCTGGCGCCTTTCGTCATTGCCGGCGGCGCGCTCGGCTGGGTCACCGCCTGGATGGAACGGCATCATGTTGGCGCATCCGGATCCGGTTTTTCGCTGACGTTTGTCGATCGGATCCTGATTGCGGGGCGCGATCTTTGGTTTTACGCGGCCAAACTTCTTTGGCCGGCAAAGTTGACCTTCATGTATCCAAAATGGCAGCCGGACCCGAGTGCGATCGCGCAATGGCTCTTCCCGGTCGCGGCGGCTGGCGTGGTGCTGGGCTTATGGCTGGCTCGCAAAAAGATCGGCCGCGGTCCGATCACCGCCTGCCTTTATTTCGTGATCACGCTGTCGCCCGCGCTCGGTTTTGTTGACGTTTTCCCATTTCGTTACTCGTACGTGGCCGATCACTTTCAATACCTCGCCTGCCTTGGCTTGCTCGTCCCGGCCGGCGCGATCCTGCGACGAGCGCCGGCAACATTGACCGGCGCGATCCTGATAATGCTGGCCTTCCTGACCTGGAGACAAACCGCCCCGTACCGCAATCTCGAAACTCTCTGGAGAGACACCATCAGCAAAAATCCGGAATCGTGGATGGCCCACAGCAACCTGGCGGTCACCGTCCTTGCGCAAGGGAACGCCTCCGAAGCTTTAAGTCATCTGGAAACCGCGAACGCCTTGCGACCGCACCAGTTTGAAATCGAAAGCACCATGGGATCGGTCCTGCTCAACCTCGGACGAATCGATGACGCTCTGCCCTATTTGGAACGCGCTGCCGGAGTCGGCGCCATCGATGCGCCGGTGCATTACAACCTGGCGACGGCCTATTATAAAAAAGAAAGATTCACCGAAGCGCTGGATGAGCTGGAGAAGTGCCTTCGTTTCGATCCAAAATACGTCGCGGCCTACAGTGAAAGAGGGGCCATTCTCCTCTACCAAGGCCGGACGGACGACGCCCTGACTAATCTGCAAAGGGCGGTCGCGCTCGAGCCGAGCTATCCGCCGGCACGATTCAATCTGGCCAACACGCTGCTGCAACTGGGGAAACGGAGGGAAGCCCTCGAGCAACTGGAGCAGGCGCTGGCGATCAATCCGAACAATCCGGAAGCCCAAAAAAACATGGCCTGGGTTCTGGCGACTTCGTCGGACGACAGCATTCGCAATGGCGCCCGGGCGGTCGAGCTTGCGGAAAGCGCGCGGCGGCTGACGCAGGGCCGCGATACCATCGTATTGATTACTCTGGCGGCAGCCTACGCCGAAGCCGGGCGCTTCTCAGACGCGGTCGCGACCGCGGAGACCGCCCTGGCGGAAGCGAATGCGGCCGGAAACAGCAGCCTGGCCCAGGGCATCCAGGGCTACATCACCCTTTATCAATACCGCCAGCCGTTTCGGGATACTCGTTAGGCCGACGCCGACGGCAACAGGCGGGCGTGTTCTTCCATGAGATACCGGTCGGTCATGCCGGCGACGTAATCGCACACCGTGCGGTGCAATCCCTGGCTTTCGATCCGGCGCGTGGCGGCATCGCCTAACTGTTCCGGATCCGTCATCAGCGCCTCAAAAACTCCGCGCAACATTTCGCACGCCTTCTGGTTCACCTCGGCCACGCGAGGGTGGTAATAGACGTTTCGATAGAGAAATTTCCGCAAAGCGCGGTTGGCCTCCAGCAGATCGTCGCTATAGCGGATGAGCGGCGCCTCCTGACGTCTGACTTCATCGGCGGATCGCACTCCCGCTTGGGCGATGGCCTTGCCGCTGCTTGAAATGACGTCGCGAACCTGGACATCAATGATGTCGCGAATAATCAGCTTGTGCAGTTCGGGTTCACGCGCGTCCGGATAGCGCTTTCCCACGGCGGCGTGGCTCCGCTTCCAAACCCCGTTCTCCTCCAGTTGGTCCGCGCTCAGAATTTCAAAATCGACCGCGTCATCGAGATCGTGGCTGTAGTAGGTGATTTCGTCGGCCAGGTTGGCAATCTGAGCTTCCAGAGACGGGCAACGATACTTCTCTTCCCCGGTAACGGGCGGATCGTAGAAGGCCTGATGTTTTTTTAATCCTTCGCGGACCTCAAAAGTCAGGTTGAGGCCGGGGAAATCGGGATAGGCATTCTCCAGGAGTTCGACCACGCGCTGGCTTTGTTTGTTGTGATCGAAGCCGCCATGGTCGCGCATGCATTCGGCGAGCATTTCTTCGCCCGAATGGCCGAAGGGGGAATGTCCAAGGTCGTGCGCCAGGGCGATCGCTTCGGCAAGGTCTTCATTCAAGCCGAGAGCGCGCGCAATCGTCCGGCTGATCGATGCCACTTCCATCGAATGAGTCAGCCGCGTGCGCAGGTGATCGCCGGTGCCGTTGAGAAAAACCTGCGTCTTATATTCCAGCCGGCGAAAGGCCCGCGAATGAATGATGCGGGCGCGATCGCGCTGAAATTCCGTCCGATAGGCATGACTGCTTTCGGGATATTCCCGGCCGCGCGATTCTCCGGACTTTTGCGCGAAAGGCGCGAGCGTCTTTTGCTCGATCGCCTCCATTTCCTCGCGCGTGCGCCAGTGGCGCTCTTCAGGCGTCATCGTCTCCTCCGGCAAGATCGCGAATTCGTTCGGCTTCCTCCGCGTCCAGTATGCTTTGGCGCAGCTTCAGCTCGGCCCGGCGCCCGTCGCGTCGGACGGCGAGAAGATCGAAGAGGGCGAGCAACAGCGCGGTCAGGGTCAGCCAAAGACAGGCGAACCAGAATAGCAAAGCGCCCACGAGATGCTCGCGCGGATTCAAGACGGGCGCGAGGAAGGTCAGCCCGCTAAAGAGAAGAAGCATCGCCACCACGAGCAGGGCGAACATGACTTTGCGGCGGACGGCTTGCCCGCGAATCACGCCCCGAGTGGCATGAATGACGAAGGAAGCAGTTTGCAGATGTTTCTCGTCGGGGCCTTTGTTAGCCACTGAAATATCGTCGCCGACGCCTGCTCGGGGCGCAAGGAGGAGCGCGCAGCTTCATTAGAACTTCTCAGCCTTGAGCCGAGTGGCTATATGAACGGGCCATGCCGACACCTGCTCGAAAAAAAGCGAAGCTGCCGAAAACCAAACGCAAGAGCGCGCCAACTGCCAGGAGCGGCGGTTTTCGTGAAAAAGCGGTCCGCAGTCGCGCGTTTGCCCGGGCGATTCTGCTGGCCCGGCCTTACACCCTTAGCCCGGAGCGAATGGATCAGCTCTTGAAGGAAGCGGCACGCACGGTGAGCAAACTCCCCCGGCAACCGTTTCGAGAAAGCTGGGCTTACCTGCACGCCATGTTGCGTCTTTTGCGCGCCTTTCAGCTCGGCGATTACCGTGCGGTTTCGGCGAATGCCCTGCTCTCCATGGTTGCCGCCGTCGCTTACCTGGTTGATCCGAACGATTTTATTCCCGACGAAGTTCCGTTTCTCGGATTTTTGGACGACGCCACCATCATCGAATTCGCCGCCCAAAAAACGCGGGCGACGCTCGACGAATTCATGGCCTGGGAACTCCGCCGGCTGATGAAGGGCTAGGCGAACGCGAGCTTCCCATTCGTGGAGAGTCGAGCTCCTGCGAGACCGCACACCCGAGGCGTCGCAGGAGCTCCGCCCTCCACGCCAGAGTTCAGACGATTAGACGAGCAAAAGCGCGGGATTTTCGAGCAGGTGCCGGAGTTCCTTCAGATACTCGGCACCGAGCGCGCCGTCGATCACTCGATGGTCGCAGCTCATGCAAATGGTCATCCTCTGCCCGACCGCGATCTGGTCGCAGTTGTCCACCACCGGGGTCTTTGAAATCGCGCCGACCGCGAGAATGAATCCCTGCGGCGGATTAATGATCGCGGAAAAACTGTCGATCCCGTAGCCGCCCAGATTTGAAACCGTAAAGGAACCGCCCTGAAATTCCTCGGGTTTCATGCGCTTGTTTCGCGCGCGATGCGCCAGATCCTTGACCGCTTCGCTGATCTCGCGCAGCGATTTGTTTTGCGCCGCGCGCAAAATTGGAGTGACCAGACCATCGTCGATCGCCACCGCGACCGCGAGATCGACGTCGGCGTATTGGACAATGGCGTCGCCGTCGAAGGACGCGTTGACCTTGGGGACTTTCACCGCGGCCTGCACGGCCGCCTTTAAGACAAAGTCGTTAACCGTAATCTTGGCGGTGTCGGCTCCCTGCCCGGCCGATTTCAATTCGGCGCGCGCGGCCATCAGCGGCGCCGCGTCGAGCTCGATGTTCAAATAGAAGTGAGGAACGGGGCCTTTGCTCTCGACCAGCCGTTGAGCAATCACCGAGCGCATTCCGCTGAGCTGGATCCGTGAGCCACCGGAAATTTTTCCAGGGGCGGGCGCGGCTGCCGGGGCCTTTTTTGCTGGCGCCGGCGCGGCTGCGCTTCCCGATTTCGCGGCCGCGCGCACATCGCTTTCGACAATGCGGCCCTCAGGACCGGTGCCGGTGATGGTGGCCAGGTCCACGCCAAGCTCGCCCGCAACTCGTCGGGCGACAGGCGATGCCTTCACACGCGCGTCCTCGGACTGGGGCGGCGTGGCCGCCTTGGCCTTGGCCGGCGGGGCGACTTTCTCGACAGGTTTGGATGCCGCTTTCTGCTGCGGAGGAGCCGTTTCTTTCTCCTGCTTTTTCGCGGGCGCAGGCTTTTCCGATTCTGCCTGGGGTTCCTGCTTCTTTTTTTCCGGCTTCTTCTCCTCTTTCTTCCCGGCGGCGGGAGCTTCTTCGCCCTCGTCGCCGATGAAGGCGATTCGGTCGCCGACGTTAACCTTGTCGCCTTCCTGGATGAAGATCTCCGTCAGGGTGCCGTCCTCCGGCGATTCCCATTCCATGGTCGCCTTGTCGGTCTCGATCTCGGCCAGGACGTCTCCGGTCGAAACCTTGTCGCCTTTTTTCTTTTTCCAGGAAACGAGCGTCCCTTCGGTCATGGTGTCGCTCAGCTTCGGCATGGTGATTTCAGGCATAACGAAAAGGAAAGTTAAAGGAGGAGGCTCGTTCCTACCATTATGCGTAACAAACCTTGCGCACGGCCGTGAGTAATTTTTCGACGCTTGGCAGGACCGCCTGTTCCAGGCGTTCGTTATAAGGCATCGGGACATCTTCCTGGGCCACGCGAAGGACGGGGGCGTCGAGTTGATCGAAAAGATTCCGCTGAATGCGGTAGCAAACTTCCGCGCCCACGCCGCAGAACGGGCGGTCCTGCTCGATCACGACCACCCGATGGGTCTTGCGCACTGAGTCGTAGATCGCTTCCTCATCGAGCGGCTTGATCGAACGGAGATCGAGCACTTCGGCACTGATATCTTCTTCCTCGAGTTGCTGCGCCGCCGCCAGCGCCAGCGGCACGGTCTGGGCATAACAAACGATGGTCACATCGCTGCCTTCGCGTTTCACTTCCGCTTCGCCAAGGGGAATCAGCAGTTCCTCATCTAGCGGCTCGACCATTCCCTTGGAGCTGTAAAGCAGTTCACTTTCAAGAACCAGAACCGGATTGTCGTCGCGGATGGCGGTCTTGAGCAGGCCCTTGGCATCGCGCGGAGTCGCCGGCGTGCAGATCTTTAATCCCGGAACATTGGCGTAAAAACATTCCGTCGCGTGCATGTGAGTCGCGCCGATCTGGTGGGCTGGACCGTTAGGCCCGCGAAACGTGATTGGAATGTTGAATTGTCCGCCCGACATGGTGAGCATGTTTGCGGCGTTGTTCACCACCTGGTCGAAGGCCACCAGGGAAAAGCTGAAGGTCATGAACTCGATGATGGGACGGAGGCCGACCATGGCCGCGCCGACTCCCATGCCGGCAAATCCATTTTCACTAATGGGCGTGTCGATGATGCGTTCGGGGCCGAAGCGATCGAGCAGACCCTGGCTCACTTTGTAGGCGCCGTTGTATTCCGCGACTTCTTCGCCCATGAGGAAGACATCCGGATCGCGCGCCAACTCTTCCGCTAAAGCTTCGTTGAGCGCCTGGCGATAAGTGATTTCTCTCATGAGCGCGCTCCCGATTTTGTCGCTGCGGGCTCGTCGGCCTTGCTCTGACCGGGACGGGGTCGTCCCGGCTCCACGAAAGTGTAATCGTAAAGTTCCTCCAGCGGCGGTTCCGGGCTGTCCTCGGCGAACTTCACGCTGGCGATGGCCGTCGCCTTCGCCTCCTTGTCCATCTTGTCGAACTGCTCATGACTGAGATTGCCCTCGCGCGTCAGTTGCGCGCGGAGACGGGTGATCGGGTCGTCGAGCCGATACTTTTCCAGCTCTTCCTTGGTTCGGTAACTCGCCGGGTCGGACATGGAATGCCCGCGGTAACGATAGGTGCGCGCCTCCACGAAGGCCGGGTGCGGATCGCGGCGAATGGAGGTGATAATCTCCCCGAGACGATCGCGCACTTCGCGGAAATTCATTCCGTCCACCACTTCGCCGGGAATGTCGTAGCCCTCAGCGCGATCGACAATCTGCTTGAGCGAGGTCGAGCGCTTGACCGAAGTGCCCATGGCAAACAGGTTGTTTTCGCAGATAAAAATCACCGGAAGTTTGTAGAGACCGGCGAGGTTCAAGGCTTCGTGAAAGGCGCCCTGGTTGATTGCGCCATCGCCGAAAAAACAAAGCGTGACCCGATCCTCCTTGCGGTATTTCGAGGCAAAGGCCATTCCGGCAGCGACCGGCACATGCGCTCCAACGATGGCGTGACCGCCGTACATGTGATTGGCGCGATCGAAATAATGCATCGAGCCGCCGAGTCCGCGCGAGCAACCGGTCACCTTTCCATAAAGCTCGGCCATGCACGAGTTGGCCGAGGTCCCGCGAGCGAGGGCGTGGGCATGATCCCGATAGGCCGTGATGAGGTAATCGTCCGGCCGGGTCGCCGCGACCGCGCCGACGACGACAGCTTCCTGTCCGATGTAAAGGTGACAAAATCCGCCGATCTTCTGCGCTTGATACTGCTGGCTGGCGCGTTCCTCAAAGCGCCGGATCAACAGCATCAGCGAGAGCATCTCGACTTCGTCGCGCTGCTCCGCGGGCTGCATCAAGTCAGGCAGCCCGAGGCAGCGGTGTTTTCCGCGAGGCAACTTCAGGCGCGGGCCTGAAGGCAAAGCAGAGGACGAAAAGCAGGGTGAAACACAAATCGCTCAGGAGCGAATTCCGGAAAAACATCCAGGCAGGGGTGGCGCCGTATTGCGGAAGACCGATCGTTAGGGCCTGCCACAGACCGGCGACGGTTTTGGCGTAACCCGGGTCGCTCAACCAGGAAAAGGCGTTGGTGATCAGATAAAAAACGATCGATGAAGCGATCGACGCCGGGAGCATGGTTTTCAGCGAACGCCGTTGCTGCAACATCCACCCGCCGATGCCGACAATAATCAGGGCCAGATAACGGCAGAGAATGTGGCCATCGAGCAAGGTCGCGCCGTAGACCGAATTCAGGATCAAATCCGAAACAAGCAAAGAGCCTAACGGAAGAGAAAACTTCAACCGCGAGGGAAGATAAGCCGCCGAACACAAGGCGATTGCGGCCAACGGCGCAAAATTCGAAAGCCAGGTGGCGCCTCCATGAATATAAAGCCCCGTCGCCACGCGATAGAGCACGGCTGCAAGCACGAGAAAGATAGCCGGAATCATCGGCAGAGAATCTAGCCGCCCCGGGCGAGATGCCAAGGCCATTTGCCTTTCCAAAAGAGGGGCGAGATTTTTTCCTGGCCTACCGGGTGGCAGCAGCCAGAGCCCGGGCCAGGCGGGCCTTGCGACGGTTAGCCGCGTTGCGATGGATCACGCCGCGCTTGGCCGCCTTGTCGATGGCCGAGATCAAGACCTGCGCCTGGGCGCGATCGACGCCCTTCGAAGAACGCGTTTTCTTGTTCAAGTTCCGCAAACGCGTGAGCGTGCTGCGGTTACGGAGAGATCGGCGTGCCGTTTGACGGGCCCGTTTGGCGGCGGATTTGGTATTAGCCATGAGCGTCTGAAAACTTGCGGGCGTGGAGGGTCGCGGAGCAATGGCGCCTTGTCAAGCGAGAGGCCGCTCGGGCAGCGCCTCGAAAATTCTACCGCGCGGCGTGAAAATGTTCCTGCGACGAAAGACCCCGCTTAATTGCGCGCGGAGCTCGAAACCAAAGCCGTTTGCACCACCGTCGGCGACTGCGGCAACTCGGGCCGCCAGGCGTCAACCGCCGTGGTGGTGGCCCGCGCCTTCGGCAGTTTCGGAAGCTTGTCCGGGATGATCTGAATCAGCGCCCCTACCGGCAACTCGTCGTAAAGCGTGGTCACGTCGCGCGATTTCATCCGGATGCAGCCGTAACTCGCCGGCCGGCCAATGTTTTTTTCCTCCGGGGTCCCGTGAATATAAATGCAACGGTTGAAGGCGTGGGCGTTTTGCAACTCCAGTCCACGCAACCAAATGATCCGCGTAATGACCGGATCGCGCCCGGGAGCGTTGGGCCGAATGACTTCACCGGTAAACCGGCGGTTGTGAAACACCGCGCCGACGGGCGCATTGTCACCGATCTTTCGCGCCACTTGCAGGTAACCGAGCGGGGTCGTCATGCGCCCCCAATAATCACCCAGGCCGTACTTCGAGGTCGAAACCGGGTAAACCGCGACGCGCTCGTTGTTGTGCACCACCATCATTTTCTGGTCGCGCACACTGATGATGACGCGATCCGGAAAACTCTCGACCGGAGTGGTGGCGACGTTAGCGGGAGGTTTTGGGGCGGCGGCAAAAACTGACGAGATAGAGAATGCCGCGGCCATGATTGCCAGGGGGGGGCGAAGCATGCGCGTCTTTTTACTCACAATTTGCGATTTGTCACGCGGGAATCGCAGCCGTCTCGCGGGAACTTCCAAGGTTAAATTTCGGCCACCACTGCACCAGCGAGCATAGGGAGACATACAGAAAGCCGCCTTGGAACATCAGCAAAAAAGGTACCGACAGGTACTGCCGGTGACTGATGGCGAACCACACAAAGTAAGTGAAATAAATCGCGAATCCGATTTCCGCGATCGGCAGAAGTGACTTCAACGGCATGTAACGGCAGTTGCGCCACGGCTGGGATTTGCGCTCGATGCCATACTTCGGAGTGCGCGCGAAATCACTCTTGTGATTGAAGACCGCTTCGAGCACAGCGCGGGCGTTGTTGAGCGACAACCCAACCCCAAGACCCAGCAGACACGGAAGAAGCAGTATTTCCTTCATCCACGTCCGCGGATGCAATTCCCGCTGCGCACAAATATAAAATACCGCAACCGACATGGAAGCTGTTAGGAAAATCGGCACGTCGATGAGAAATGTTCGCAGCCAGCCCTGCGGACCGCCGGTGGCCGGGTGGAGCAGGACGCACAGGCAGGCCAGGAGCAGGTAGGCAAAGTTCGAGGTCAGGTGCCCGGTGGCTTCGAGCTTGATCACGAGGGGCAACCGGCTCCGCCAGATGGTCGGGAGGAGCTTCTTGCACGTCTGGATCGACCCCTTGGTCCAGCGGTGCTGCTGCGATTTGAAGCCGTTCATGTCCACCGGCAACTCCGCCGGCGTGACCACGTTCGTTAGGAAAACGAACTTCCAACCGGCAAGCTGCGCCCGATAACTCAGGTCCAGGTCTTCCGTCAGGGTATCGTGCTGCCACCCGCCGGCTTCCTGGATGCAGCTCTTCCGCCAAAGCCCGGCGGTACCGTTGAAATTAAAGAAGCGTCCGCTGCGACTCCGCGCCGTTTGCTCCAGCAGAAGGTGACCATCGAGGAACATCGCCTGGACACGGGTCAGCAATGAATAACCCCGGTTGAGATGCCCCCAGCGGGTTTGGATCATTCCCACTTTCGGGTCGGTGAAAAAATCGATCGTCTTCCGCACGAGATCCGGCGGCGGAACAAAGTCGGCGTCCAGAATGCAGACGAAGTCGCCTTCAGCCGACTCGAGACCGGCGGCCAGGGCGCCGGCCTTGAATCCCAGGCGATCTGTCCGCTGGATGAGTTCCACGTTAAATCCCCGGCTACGAAGGTCTTCCGCCACGGTCGACGTGATCTGCCGGGTGTCGTCGGTGGAATCGTCCAAAACCTGGATCTGGAGAAGCTCCCTTGGATAGTCAATCTCACTGACCGATTTGAGCAGCCGCTCGACCACGTAGATTTCGTTGAAAATCGGCAGCTGCATCGTGACTTTCGGAAGGGTGACGAAGCGCGCCACCGGCTGTGGTTCGTTCTTCCGGTTTTTTAGGAACAGGTAGATGATGACATACCGATGGATGCCATAGGCCGAGAGACCGAAAAGGACGCTCAGGTAACAGATTGTCCAGATCAAATAGCTCGAGCTCCCTTGCATAAGGCTGATAGAAGGCGCTGGCGAAGCCAGCAAGGGCGACATGATGCCGGTTCCGCGGCGTCCGTCAAATCAAAAATACCCCGTTTCCCTCGTGAAATGGTCACGTTACGCGGGCGAAATACGCGCCTGCTTTGCTGCGCGGTTTTGACTATTTTCGTGGCCTCTTTGCTGCCGGCGTTTTCGCAGCCAGACGCCCATTCCGCAGGCGAACACGAGCGCGAGGAGCTGGGAGTGAACCGCTACACCACTCCACGGATTGACCGGCTCTTTGATCAGCTGGATAAACTTCAACCCCTGCCCTTCGATCAGCTCTGGCGACCGTTGCCGGCCGCCGGACCGGCGCCCCGCGAACTCAAGGGCCTGGCTTTCGGGGCATTTATTGCCGATGGCTTTCTCATCGTCGCCGGAAGAAAGCAGAACCTAGTCGATGAGTTGGGCCGCGTTCTTATTAGAGAGGCTCGCGGTCTCGGGGTGGGCGATTCAGTGACAAGACACAGCGCCAGCCTGAGTGAGCTGGGGCGCGCCGGGAAATGGCCGGCAGTGCGCAAGGAACTGAATTCCACCCAGGACGACATCGAGAAAGCGATGATCGCACTGCGTGATGAGAAACTCGCGGCCCTGATCAGTCTCGGAGGCTGGCTGCGCGGCCTCGAGATCACCTCGGCCGCGGTCGAGGCCAATTATTCGCCGGCGCGGGCCAGGGTCCTGCAGCAGCCGGAGCTGGTGGATTACTTTATTGATGAACTGGATACCCTCCCGCCGCGGGTGGAACATTCGCCGATCTTCGAAAGCCTGCGCAAGGGGGTGAAAAACATCCGTGCCCTGATCAAGTCGGGGGACGCCCCCCTCTCCCTCAGCGAGGTGGAAAAGCTCCATGCCCAGGCGCGCGAGTTGGACCTGCTCTTGCTGCAAAATCAATAACCATCGAAGGTCGCGCGCGTCCAGCGGCCTCGGATTTATGGTATAATATCGGCCGCAGCACGGAACGATGGAACCCTTCACGCCACCAACCGCCCTGCCCGAGCGCCGGCGTTTTGAGCGATTCAATATTGTCTTTCCGATCCTGGTCGCCGGTTGGGTGCCTTCCATCCTGGTGCTGCTGGTCTCCTATAAGATCATCAGCAACACGCTGGAGGCGCGCATCCTTCGCGACCGCCAGGCGTTCGTGCAGCTGATCGGGCATACCGTCGGCGACGACCTCAGCCGGACCAGCGGGATCATCGATTATTACCAGAGCGCGCCCGAAACCGCGCGGGTGCTATCCGGCACCGTCTCCCCGACCGCGGCGCAGCAATGGATCTCCTCCGCCTTTTATTCGCAGCCGCGGATCGACGGCATGTTCCTAACGAACGCGGACGGGCGCTTGATCGCCTCCGTCCCGCCGGATCAGCCGATGATCGGAAAGGATTACGGGACCGAGTTCTGGAAAGAAGGCGCCAGTGGACAGGCGCAGCCTTTTGTTTCGCCGGTGCATCCGCGCTCGTCGGACAAACGAATCGCCACCGACATCGTCGGGGCGGTTCGCGCGCCTAACGGATCCATCACCGGCTATCTCGGCATCTCCGTGCTCGTCGAACGCGTCGGGCGTCGACTCTCCACCATCGCCTTTGCCGATCAGTCCCAATGCCAGATTCTCGACCAGAACGGCCGGGCCCTTTTCACCCAGGAGTTCAAACCGAATACCGAATCGCTTTCCTCGGAGGGGCAAAGCCTGATCAGACAGATCCGCGGGGGCAAGGCGGACCACATCGAGCGCGGCGGCAATCTGTACCTGTTCAGTCCGGTGGACGCGACCGGATGGATGGTCGTGCTGGAACAGCCCAAGGCCGTGGCCTATCGGCCGGTCCACGACCTGGTGGTGAAAATGTTGATTCTGACGCTCTGGCTCATGGGCTTCACTTTGTTCCTGGCTCTGCTCGGCAGCCGATTCTACCGGCGCCAGACGGAATCGGCCCGCCAGCTCGAGCGCGAAGTCATTTTCAATGAAAAAATCCTCGCGAACATGCCGACCGGCATCGCCCTGGTCGATCCGGGCTCCCGCCGCTTCCTCCAGGCTAACGATGCCTTTGCGCAAATGGCGCGGCGCTTCGGAGGTTTTCCCGCCGGCCGCCTGATCAGCGAAGCGAGCTTCGACGAGGTAAAAATCGCGCCCGCGGGTGCGATTGAGCGCGTGCTCTCTTTTGGCACGCCGTTTCAGCTGATCGAGCACCCGTTTAAAGACGACGCCGGCGCGACCCGATTCGTTAACGTGAATCTTTTGCGCCTGCAGAGTTCGCATCAAACCATTCAGGGGGTGCTCTACCTGGTGGAAGACAAGACGCGCGATGTAACGCTTCGCCAGGAATTGATCGGGGCGAACGCGGCCAAGGATCAATTTCTCGCGCTGCTTTCACACGAACTGCGCAATCCACTCTCGCCGGTCATCGCCATGGTCGGCGAACTCGAAGCGAGCACACCGGATTCAGCGCGCACACGGCAGGCGCTGGAAGTGATCAAACGCAATGTCGAGCTGGAGGCCCGGCTGATCGACGACCTGCTGGATGTCACCCGAATCGCCAAGGGCAAACTCCAGCTGGCCTTCGAGACCGTTTCCGTCCACGAAACCATTCAACGCGCCTACGAAATCTGCCGGGAAGACATCGACGCGAAACAGATCCGGGTGGAATTCCGTCTCGATGCGCAGCAGCCATATGTCGAAGGCGATCCCGCGCGACTCCAGCAGGTCTTTTGGAACCTGATCAAGAACAGCGTGAAATTCACCCCGGCCGGCGGTCGCATTCTTCTGGAGACTTCCAATCCAACTCCGCAAGAGATCGAGGCGCGGGTCATCGACAGCGGCATTGGCATTGAATCGGAAAAAATCGGCAAGATCTTCAACGCTTTCGAGCAGGGACAAACTTCGATCACCCGCCGTTTCGGCGGCCTTGGACTTGGCTTGGCCATCTCCCGCGCGATGGTGGACGCGCACGGCGGAAAAATCAGTGTGGTCAGCCCCGGGAAAGACAAAGGCGCGACCTTTACCCTTCGTCTGAAGACGGTGGCCGCCCCGATCGCCGCGCCTAACGGGGCCAGAACCCCGCGTTCGCCGGTGAAAGCGCCTCCCAAAAAAGCGGCCGACCGGGCATGGCACATCCTCGTGGTCGACGATCACAAGGACACCTGCACGGGAATGAAAATGCTTTTGGAGCGTCGCGGCTACGACATCACGGTGGCGCACACCGCCGAACAGGCGTCGCAAAAGGCGCGCACGCATGAATTTGATCTTCTGATCAGCGACATCGGGCTGCCGGACCGAAGCGGCTATGAGCTCATGGAAGAGCTGGCGGCCGCGCGCCACCTGCCGGGAATTGCCATCAGCGGGTTCGGCATGGAACACGACATCACCAAGGCAAAAGCTTCCGGTTTCTCGGAGCACCTAACGAAACCGATCAACTTCGAGCGCTTGGAAGAGGCCATTCAGGGTCTGCTTAAACTCGAACCGGCAGAGAAGTCGTAGTTCAATTGCAGGACTGGAGTCCGGGCCGTGAATACAACGCACCCGGGGCGCACCGTCTGCGCGGAAATTGCCCGCTCCCGACCTACTTTTGCGGCTCGCCGCCGTTCTTGTCGGAGGCTTCCTTCAATTCGCGCGACAATTTCTCAACCCGCTGACGCATGATTTTGCCGGCCTTGAACTTAACCGTGGCCCGCGGCGGAATGACAAAACTGCTCCCCGGCTGGTTGGGATTGCGGCCGACGCGAGGCTTGGTCAATCGTGGCTGAAACACGCCGAAGTTACGCAGCTCAACCGATACATTTTTCGCCAGGCTGTCGGTGATATGATCGAGCGTGCGCTGGACCACATCAAAGACTTCATGCTGAACCATCCCAGTCTGGTTACTGATCGAGACGACAATGTCGCGCTTCGTCAACTTAGCCATACTCTTAATGAATCGCGCCCGAGACCTAAAGTGAGCGGCTCAATCAACCAAAAAAGTTGAAAAGTTTCAAGGCCTTAAACCGTTGAAGCTGAGGCACCAGCAAGCCCGCCGGGGCCATGGAAGATTTTACGAAGTGGCCAGAACGGGCCGGCGCAGCAGTTTATTGAAATAGTAGGTCACCGGACTCATGCGCGCGAGGTGCTTCCTTTGCGTCTTTAACTGGCCCTGCAAAACACCAAGCCTGGTGAAAACGCCGTTCCATTCCATTTCCAGGCGGCGGGTGTCGTCGTTCGTGAGGTCGCGCACCCCGCGGACCGAAGAAGCGCGTTGCAACACGTTCATCGCTTTCCCGGAAAGCTCGCCCAACAGTTCGAGTTCTTTGAAAACAAACTCCGTCTCCTGCAAAAGATAGGAGCGGACCTCGGTGAATTGTCTTTCCTGTTCCGCGGAGATGATCGGCTTGGCCTTGTCCAGACCGTAAGTGATGAAGTCGTGAAGCTTCTTCCAGCTGTCGAGCTGAAGGGTGAGAACGCGAAGCTTGGTCTCGAGGGTCTTATCCTTCATGAGAAATGTTCACGCTCGCCAGTTCGAGGGTTTCATCGAGCTTTTGCAGATTATCGATCAACAGGTGCGCCCAGGGCCGATTGACCGTCTGGCCCTGGCTGATGATGCCTTCTTCGAAATAAAATCTCCCCTGGCGCCAGCGAAAGACTTCCGCGACCGCCGCTTCGCCTTCGAGGCTGTCGAAGACTGCGTGCCGGACGGAGCCTTGTTGCAGGTAGATTTCGCTATTGCCCCGGCTGGATTTGAAAGTGAAACGGCCGCTTCGTTGTCCCAGGCAGCTCATTTGCAGGATCTCCGCGGCCGAGAACTGATTCAGATTGCCGATCAGCGAATGGCAGGGATCGATTCCCTCGGCAGCGGCGCCGGCCGGACGATCGAGCGTGCGCACAAAATTCCTTAGGTCGCGATCCAGACGCTTATCGCTCCCGTTAACCTGGATCACCTTGATGTTTTGCTGCGCGGCCAGGTGCGCGGCATGGTCTTCGCAGTGTCCCGGAACGAGGCAGACGATTTCGAGCGAGGGAAAATGCTGGCGCACGTTCGCCGCCTGTTCGACGGCCAAAGGCGCTTCTCCCTCGACGAAGTAGGCGTCGAAATTCTCCCGCAAAAGAACCGAGATAGAGTCGGCCAGACTTCGAACCACTTGGAGTTCAATCGATTCCATCAGATCGAACATGGCCAGGGCGCGATCCTGGAAGATCGGGTCGGAATTCAGGATAAGAAGACGGGTCTCCACAACGGCTAAAAACGCCCCTCAGGAGAGCAGGAACCTTGCCCCCTTTGGTGGGCCGGTCATCGCCGCCAAGGCCGTTTCGGGGGCGGAGCGGCAAATTCGCCGGGAGCCACCTCATGAGCCGTCCGAAAGTGGACCTTCGCGACCTCCCGCAACGCGGCTGCGCCCCCCGTTTCGGCGATCTTCCGCGCGGTTTCTTTGACCGAGGCCGAAACTCCGCGTTCCAGCTGAAACCCGAGCTTTTTCGAAGTTCGTGAGAGCCAATCGATGAACCCTTCGCGCGCGAGGATGGAGGCTGCGGCCACGGCAATATCCGATTCCGCCCGGGGGCGTTGCTCGATGATAATTTTGCGCGCGTCTCCGCGAAGTGAATTCTCGATGACGCGGGCGTCGGCAAATTGATCCGAAAGCGAGCGCGGGCACGAAGGCTTTTTCGCGAGCAGGTTTTCGATCACCCGCGCGTGCCCCCATCCGAGCAGGGCGTTCAGATTGCCGAAGCTGCTTTGCAACTCGTTATACCGCGTGGGGCCGATGAGGACGACCTCAAACAAGCCCTGCGTTTCCTGGCGAATCATTTCGGCTAACGAGTGAATGCGCGCATCCGAACCAATGCGTTTGCTGTCCTGCACGCCGGCGTCGAGGAGCTTGCGCGCAATGCCGCGATCGACATAAACCCCGGCGACCACCAGCGGGCCGAAGAAGTCTCCCTTGCCGCTCTCATCGACCCCGAAGTGCGGCTCGAACATTTCCGGGGAATGCACCTCCTCGTATCCGAGCCTGGCCTCGCCGAGAATCTTGGGCTCGAGCTCGAATTGCACGAACGCTTCGACATCCCTTCCCTGGATCAGGACCTTCGGACCCTTCGCGTAAACCGCCACGCTGAGCTTGTCTTTTTGTCCGAAAAAAAGGGTGTATTCCTTCGCGGAAAATTTGAAGCCGAGCTCTTCCATAAGGCCGCGCAGCTTTTCGGCCTGCTCCTTGGTCAGTGGATGCGTGTAGGAATTCACGGGCAGCGGCGAGGGTAGGCAGACAACTGTAGGGGAAGCTGATAGCTTCCCAATCAAAAATCGCTCCGATTGATTTCAAATCTTGAACTGAGCAGGTTGCAGCGAAGCGTGCAGCGATGGTATTCGCGCCATGCGCGCGATTTGCCGTGGCGCCGGACGCCCGATCCTTACGCAATCATGGTCTCGGAGTTCATGCTCCAGCAGACCACCGTGACCGCAGTCATCCCGTACTATCACGCGTGGATGAGGCGTTTCCCGACGATTCAATCTCTTGCCCGCGCGGACGAGCAGGAAGTCCTCCGGGCCTGGGAAGGGCTTGGCTACTATAGCCGGGCCCGAAATCTCCGGGCGGCGGCGCAGAAGATTGCGGGGGACTTCCGCGGGGAATTTCCCCGGACCGCCGCCGACCTTATGCGACTTCCGGGCGTCGGTCGTTATACCGCGGCCGCTATTCTTACCTTCGCTTTCAACGAACCGGTTGGAATCGTGGAAGCAAATACCACGCGCCTCCTTGCGCGCCTTTTCGATGTGAACGAACCGGTCGACCACATTTCCGCGCGCGAACAACTCTGGAAGCACGCGAACGAAATCGTCCCCGAAAAGAATGCCGGACAATTTAATTCCGCGTTGATGGATCTCGGCGCCCTCGTTTGCGTTTCAAAACAACCGCGCTGCCTTTCCTGTCCGGTGCAGAGCTTTTGCCGCGCTCAAGATCCTGAACTGTTGCCGCGCAGGAAACCGCGCCCGGCAATCAAGAAGCTCGTCGAACGACATTCATTCGCCTGCCGTCGAGGCAGGATACTGTTGCAACCATGCGAACAGCGCTGGCGCGGCATGTGGATGCTGCCCATGTTAGGCGAGAGTCGGCCGGGCCGCGCAACGTATTCGGCGATTTTTGCGTTCACTCATCATCGCATTCGTTTGGAAGTATTTTCAAATTCATCATTGCGGCCATCGCGGCAGCGCAGCTGGTTCAAATTGAATGCGCTCGAGGCCCTGCCCATTCCGAATCCGCATCGCCGCGCGCTGCGTGCCCTTCTCGAGGGAGTCAGTGCAGCGCCGGCACCCTGAGGCGTTGAATCGCGCGGGTTATCGAACGAATCTCAGTCGCGATGGCCAAATCTCTTCCCGACGCCTCCGGCCACTTCGGCCCCTATGGCGGCATGTTCGTTCCCGAAACGCTCATGGCGGCGCTCCAGGATCTCGCCACGGAATATGAGCGCGCTCGAAACGATCCTGCCTTCCAGAGCGAGTTAGGCGGGCTCCTGCGCGACTTCGCCGGTCGCCCGACGCCCCTCTACTTTGCCGAACGTCTCACCGCGAAACTGGGCGGCGCAAAAATTTACCTGAAGCGCGAGGACCTTCTGCATACCGGCGCGCACAAGATCAACAACGCGCTCGGCCAGATCCTGCTCGCCCGGCGCATGGGGAAAACACGCATCATCGCCGAGACCGGGGCCGGCCAGCACGGGGTCGCAACCGCCACGGTTGCGGCGCGCTTTGGTTTTGCCTGCGTCATCTACATGGGCCAGACCGACATGAACCGGCAGGGGTTGAACGTCGCCCGGATGCGATTTCTCGGAGCCAAGGTCGTTCCGGTGACGGCCGGCCAGGCGACGCTGAAAGAGGCGATCAACGAGGCCATGCGCGACTGGGTAACCAATGTGCGCAATACTCATTATATACTGGGCTCGGCCCTCGGATCGCATCCCTATCCGATGATGGTGCGCGATTTTCAGCGGATCATTGGCGAAGAGGCGCGCGCGCAGATCTTGCAACGCGAAGGACGCTTGCCCGACCTCCTTATCGCCTGTGTCGGCGGCGGCAGCAATGCCATCGGCCTGTTCCATCCGTTCCTCGATGATACTTCCGTGCGCATGATCGGGGTCGAAGCCGGCGGCGAAGGCATTCAAGCCGGAAAACACGCAGCGCGTTTCCAGGGCGGCCGCCTCGGCGTGCTTCAGGGAACGAAGACATTTCTGCTGGCTAACGAGGACGGCCAGATCGAATTGACCCACTCGGTTTCGGCCGGCTTGGACTACGCGGCGGTTGGCCCGGAGCACAGTTATCTGCGCGACCAGGGTCGCATCGATTACACCTTCGCAACCGACGACGAAGCGCTGGCGGCATTCAGGACCCTTGCCGAGACCGAGGGCATCATTCCGGCGCTGGAAAGCGCGCACGCCGTCGCCCAGGTGATCAAACTCGCGGGCACAATGCCGGCCGATAAAATCATCATCGTTAACTGCTCCGGTCGCGGCGACAAAGACTCGGATCATTTCTAATCAGGGCGCGCAGCTCGGACGGCCCGTCAATCCGCCGTCGACAAGGCCGGCTTTCGAATTCACAGTCTGCTTGTGAGATCGATGACCGGATATGGTCGGGGTGAAGCCGATCACGAAGGCGCCAAGTTCAGCGTCGAGCTGAACACGGTGAACCGAAAGCAGAGCGACATCGTGGTCAATCTGCCGCGCGATCTCACCGAGCTGGAGCCGCGCATCCGGCAGACGATTAACGAATCGATCTCGCGCGGCCGGACGAACGTCCTCGTTTGCCTTCACAACGGCTCCAATGGGAACCGCAAGCTCGCCCTCGATACCGAGCTGGCCCGCTCCTACCACGAAGCCATGCGCCAGCTGCAAAAGGAATTGAGCGCGCCCGGGGAAATTAATATTGCCACGATTTTGCAGGCCCCGGGCGTGATGCGCGCGCCGGAGGAATCGATCAAGGCGGAAGACGCCTGGCCCCCGGTGGAGCGCGCCTTGCGCAGCGCCCTGTCCGATCTCGTGCGCATGCGCGAGCGCGAAGGAAAACACCTGGCAAAGGATTTAATTCATCGGCTGAAAGCAATGCGCAAAGTCCTGAAGGAAATCCGCGCTCTTCATCCCGACGTCGTGAAGCGATATCGGGCCGCCCTGCTCGAGCGCATTGAAAAGGCCGGCTTGCCCATCGCCGCCGACGACGACCGCGTGATCAAGGAGATCTCCTTCTTTGCCGACCGCTCCGACATCACGGAAGAATTGACCCGGCTCGAAAGTCATCTCGGCCAGTTTGCGCACCTCCTTCGCAGCAGCGAACCGGTCGGTCGCACGCTCGAATTCATCACCCAGGAAATCTTTCGCGAAGTAAACACTCTGGGCTCCAAGGCGAACGATGCCGGCATTTCCCAGCGGGTTGTTAGTCTGAAGTCCGAGCTCGAAAAGATCCGCGAACAAATTCAGAACCTTGAATAACCATTTCTCGCGTTACGGGATCCTCTTCGTTATTTCCGCTCCCTCCGGCGCCGGCAAAACCACCATTTGCGACGCTCTCCGGCAGACCCCGGATTTCGTTTACTCGGTCTCGTGCACGACCCGGGAGCCCCGCGCAGGCGAGATCAACGGCGAAGATTACTGGTTCTTAAGCGAAGCGGAATTCAACGCCCGGGCCGGCAAAGGCGAGTTCCTCGAACAGGCACGGGTGCACAACCATCTTTACGGCACGCCCCGGCAGTTCGTGGTCGACAATCTCAAGCGCGGCATCGACGTCCTGATCGACATTGACACCAAGGGAGCCGCGGCCATTCGCAATTGCGGCGACGAATTCATCCGACGCGCCCTGAGTGACATTTTCATCATGCCGCCCAACCTGGAGGAGCTGCGCCGCCGCCTGACCAAGCGCGGCACTGAAACGGCCGAGCAAATCGAGCTGCGCTTAACCAACGCCGCCCGTGAAATGGAGCTGTGGCGCGACTATCGCTACACCATCATCAGTCAGTCGATGGAAGAAGATCTTCAGAAATTTCGCCACATCATCGGCGCCGAGCGATACCTCAGCAGCCGGCTTATCCCAAGCTGAAAGCTCATGGCTCGAAATTCACGCGCAGAAACTAAATCCGCCGGCCGCACCGCTCCCGCGAACGGGAAAAAGAAATCGGTCGTCCTCGGTGTCACGGGATCGATCGCGGCCTACAAATCGGCCGAGCTCGCCAGCCTCCTGGTCAAGCAGGGTCACGATGTCTTTGTCGTCATGACCCGTGACGCGGCCGAGTTCATCACCCCGCTGACCTTGCAGACCCTTTCGAAGAATCCGGTAACGACCAGCTTCTTCGATGAAAAGGAAAACTGGCGTCCCGGGCATATCGAATTGGCCGACAAAGCCGATCTGCTTTTGATTGCGCCCGCGACCGCGCACATCATCGCCGAGCTGGCCCACGGCCTGGCGAGTCATCCGTTGGCCGCGATCGCGCTCGCGACCCGCGCGCCAATCCTGATGGCGCCGGCGATGAACGGTAAAATGTGGGACCATCCGGCGACCCAGGCCAACGTGCAGCTCTTGAAAGAGCGCGGGGTCGAATTCGTTGGTCCGGAAGAAGGCATGCTCGCCTGCGGTTATGAAGGCGCCGGCCGGCTTTGGAAAGTGGACGACATTGCTTTTCGGGCAGAGTTCTTCCTGGTTAGGAATGACAAGCTGATCGCATGAGGTCCCGCCGCGGTGGCGAACGATTGTGTCTTTCCAACGTTTAGCATTTGTCCGGAGCCGAAGTTTTCCAAGGTTCCGCAGATCTGCGCGCTGTTTTAGAAGCGAGCCGGGTTCAAGATTGGGAATTGAGCAAAATAAGGCGGGGGAGGGTGAGTCATGGCGACAGAGCCGTTAAGGTTTCTCATCACCGCCGGGCCAACGCGCGAACCGATCGATCCGATTCGCTATTTGAGCAATCGCTCATCCGGGAAAATGGCCTACGCCATCGCCGAAGCCGCCCTGGCGGCGAAGCATGAGGTCATGATTGTTTCCGGTCCGGTTAGCCTGCCCGCGCCGGAGGGAGCGCGGGTCAGCAAGGTCGTAACCAGCGACCAAATGTACGAGGCGGTCCATGAGCAACTGCCTCGCTGCGATGTGCTTGTGATGTGCGCCGCAGTGGCCGATTACAAGCCGGTCAAGGCTTCCCCATTCAAGATCAAGAAGGGCGCCGCCGCGCTGATTCTCGAGCTTGTGCCCACGCGCGACATCCTCGCTTCCCTGGCCGACAAGGAGCGAAAATATCTCGTCATCGGCTTCGCGGCCGAGACTAACGAGCTGGAGGAAAACGCCACCAAAAAGCTCCGCGAAAAGAATTGCGACATGATTGTGGCTAACGATGTCAGCCGAAACGATCGCGGCATGGAGAGCGACGAAAATGAAGTGATCATCTTTTTTCGCAACGGCCAATCGACGAAAATTCCGCGCACATCCAAAAAAAACATCGCGCGCGAGCTCGTAAAAATAATTTCAACCCATGCGAAAAATGTTTGACAAAAAAATCGTGATGATTACTGACGTGGGTAGTGAAGGATTGTTTCTTCACCCAACCCTCCGCAAAAATGTGCGGACCGAAAGGGGGGAATTGACCGATGGCAGCAAAGAAAAAAGCTAAGAAAGCCGCTAAGAAAAAGAGTGCGAAGAAAAAAAGGCACTAACGCTTAGCGCCTTGAACGACTTCGATTTTTCTCGAAGTCACTAACCCAAAACTTCAACCCGGGAGGAGAATTCACATTTTCCTCCCGGTTTTTTTTGTGCCGTTCCAACATGCGCGTCATCTCGAGCGCAAGCGAGGGACCCCTCACCCGCTTCGTGGATGCGCAAGCCATTGAGCGTACCGCCGCCTGAATGGGCGAGGTCCTTCGATCGTCTGCGCGATCTCAGGATGACGATCGGTGTAAGATAGACGCCCGTTTAACACGACGCCGTTGAACACCGACACAACGCCGTCTAACACCGATTGTCATCCCGAGCGCAAGCGAGGGACCCCTCACCCGCTTCGTGGATACGCAAGCCATTGCGCGTACCGCCGTCTGAATGGGCGAGGTCCTTCGATCGCCGGCGCGATCTCAGGATGACGATCGGTGTAAGATAGACGCCCTTTTAACACGACGCTGTTTAACACCGATTTGTCATCCCGAGCGCAAGCGAGGGACCCCTCACCCGCTTCGTGGATACGCAAGCCATTGAGCGTACCGCCGCCTGAATGAGCGAGGTCCTTCGATCGTCGGCGCGATCTCAGGATGACGATCGGTGTAAGATAGCCGCCCGTTTAACACGACGCCGTTTAACACCGATTGTCATCCCGAGCGCAAGCGAGGGACCCCTCACCCGCTCCGTGGATACGCAAGCCATTGAGCGTACCGCCGCTTGAATGGGCGAGGTCCTTCGATCGCCTGCGCGATCTCAGGATGACGCGAGAAAGCGGGCACGAGATGGCCGCGGGACCGCAAAGCGATTTGCCAAAGCCGGGAGGGACGAGCTTGTCTCGTCCGTGCGCGCGACTGCAAAACCATTTGGCAGCGGAAGCGCGCGCCTCTATTAGTCTCGCGTCATGAAACATTACCGCGATGCAGCTGAAAATGCTGCGCGCGCCGCCGGCGATCTCCTCCGCACCGCCTTCCATATGCCTCGCCGGGTCAATTCCGCCGAGGCCCACGACATCAAGCTGGCCATCGACGTCGAGACCCAGGAACTGATCACCCGCCTGCTGCTGGAGGAGTTCCCGCAACACTCCCTGTATGGCGAGGAAGGCATCACCGGCGATCAGTCGAGCGAACACCAATGGGTCGTCGACCCGCTCGACGGCACGGTGAATTTCTTCTACGGCATCCCGCACTTCTGTGTCTCCATCGCCTTGCGTTGGAAGAACGAAATCATCGTTGGCGTCATCTACGACCCGGTTAGGGACGAACTCTGGACCGGCCAGAAAGGCGAGGCCCCGACACTCAACGGCACTCCATTTCGCGTGAGCGACCGCGCCGATCTGGCCGAAGCGGTCATCTCCGTAGGCCTTTCCAAGACTGGCGAAACCATCAGGTCCGGTCTTCCCCTCCTTCAGGAAATGGCCCATCGCGCGCGTAAATGCCGCTTGTTAGGAAGCGCCGCCCTTGACATGGCCTACGTGGCCTGCGGACGCCTCGACGCCTACATCGAACAGGGCATCAGCCTCTGGGACATCGCCGCGGGCTGGATTTTGATTGAGACCGCCGGCGGTGTCGTCGATATGAAGCCGCGCACCGACATGAAGGATCGCTACAGCGTCATCGCCTCGAACGGCGTGGTTAATCTTGGCCTGAAATGACACGCAGCGGCATCGGTTACGACATTCATCGCCTCGCTCCGGGACGGAAATTAGTTCTCGGCGGCGTGGAAATTCCGCACACCGCCGGGCTCGATGGTCATTCAGACGCCGACGTTCTTTTGCATGCGATCGCTGATGCCTTGCTCGGGGCTGTCGGCCAGGGCGATATCGGGCATCACTTTCCCAACACCGACGAATCGATCCGGGGGATTTCCAGCCTCGAGATCCTCGAGCGCGTCGCTTCGCTCTTGAAAAAAGAAAACGCCACCGCGGTCAACATCGACGCAACCATCATTGCCGAGGCGCCCAAGATCGCGCCCCATATTCCGGAGATGCGCAAAAGGATCGCCCACGCCCTTTCGATCTCGGAGCGCGACGTCAGCATCAAGGCGACCACGAACGAGCGGCTGGGCGCGATCGGTCGCGCGGAAGGAATCGCGGCCATGGCGGTTGCCGCGGTCGAAAAGAAGTAATGAACTATTGGGAGTGCTGGAGCACGCGGCTGCTCTCTTTCCCTGATTCCGCTACTCCGTAACTCCATTACTCAAAGCATGGTCCGCTTCTACAACACCTACACTCGCGCCGTTGAAGAGTTCCAACCGCGTGAACCGGGCAAGGCGTCGATCTACACCTGTGGACCGACCGTTTACAGTCGCGCGCACATTGGAAATTTCCGGGCCTACATTTTCGAGGACCTTCTCCAGCGCCATCTCGAGCTTCGCGGCTTCAAAGTCGACCGGGTGATGAACATCACCGACGTCGACGACAAGACCATCCGCGGTGCGCGCGAAACCGGCAAACCTCTGGGAGAATTCACCAAGCCCTTTAAAGATTCCTTTTTCCAGGACCTGGCCGCCCTGCGGATCAAACCGGCGGATCACTTTCCCGCGGCCACCGAAGAGAAATATGTCGAGCGGATGATCGCGATGATTCAGCAGCTCATCGAACGGAACCTGGCCTACGTGGCCGACGACAAGTCGGTCTATTTCCGGATCAAAAACTTTCCGGACTACGGGAAGCTGGCCCATTTCGACCTCACGCAACTGCAATCGACCGGCCGGGTGAAGAACGACGAATACGACAAGGAACACGTCGGCGATTTCGCGCTTTGGAAAGCCTGGGACGAAGCGGACGGCGATGTCGCCTGGGACAGCCCGTGGGGCCGCGGCCGGCCGGGCTGGCACATCGAGTGCAGCGCCATGTCGACCGCCTTGTTAGGCGATCAGATCGACATTCACTGCGGCGGGGTGGATAACATTTTTCCGCATCACGAAGCCGAGATCGCGCAAACCGAAGGCTGCACCGGCAAGACCTTTGTCCGCTACTGGCTGCATTGCGCCCACCTGCTGGTCGACGGACAAAAGATGTCGAAGTCGCTCGGCAACTTCTTCACCATCGGTGACGTCTTCGAGAAGGGCTACACCGGCCGGGAGACTCGTTACGCGCTCATGCGCGTGAACTACCGAATGCCGCTCAACTTTACCTGGGCCGGCATGGAAGAAGCGCGCGAATCACTGCGCCGGATCGACGACTGGATAGAACGCCTCACGAAACGGGCCGGTGCCGCCGCCGGTCCGGCTGACATCGGCGACGGATTCGAAATGGCGCTCGATGACGATCTCAACATTTCCGGGGCATTGGGCTTTCTCTTCGAATCGATCCGCGAAACCAACCGCGCTCTCGATCGCGATGAAATGAGCCCGGAGACGGCGCGAGCATGGCTGAACTGGTGGGAAAGGATCAACTCAGTGCTCCAATTGCAGAAGGAGGACCTGGCGCTGCCCGCCGAAATTGCCGAACTGGTTGAAGAACGGAAACGGGCAAGACTTGCAAAAGACTGGAAGAAAAGTGATGAATGGCGCGACAAGCTGACCGCGCTCGGTTGGGACATTCGCGACACCAAGGAAGGCCAGATCATAACCAAGCGCCCAGGCGTCTGACCTCCAATCATGTTTGCCCCCTCTGAGCTTCTCGCCCTCGAGCACACGGCGCACTCAAAACTGTTCGAAAACCAGAACTACGCCTGGGAAGCTCTGAAACAGATTGCGAGTTATTTGCAGTTCCGTCTCAAACCCGGCATCGCCGGCGAGCTTGTCGGCCGGCCTTACATCAGCCGGAATGTTTTCGTCGGCCCCGGGACGATTGTCGAGCAGGGCGCGTTTCTCAAAGGTCCGGCTTGGATCGGCGACAATTGCCACATCCGCTCCGGCTGCTACATCCGCGAGAACGTCATCGTGGGCGACGGCGTCGTTCTCGGAAACTCATGCGAATTCAAGAACTGCATCATCTTCGACGAAGCGCAGGTGCCGCATTTTAATTACGTAGGCGATTCAATCCTGGGCTACCGGGCGCACCTCGGCGCGGGCGTGATCCTATCGAATGTGAAACTCGATCACACCGAGATCGCGGTTATCCAGGAAGGCGGCAACATTCCCACGGGGTTGACGAAATTCGGCGCCATCGTCGGAGATCGCAGCGAAATCGGTTGCAACAGCGTCATCAATCCCGGCAGCGTCATCGGACGCGATTGCATGATTTATCCAGGGGGGAATTTTCGTGGCGTCCTCCCGCCGGACAGCATCTTCAAAGTGCGGCAGCAGACGCAGATCCTGTCGCGGCGCGACCACTCGAAAAAATGAGCGAAGCGCCACCGGCCGCACTTTCCCGGCCTGAACCGCGCCCCGCCGTGCCCAACGAAGATAAGATCGTCTGCCCGGTTTGTGGAGAGGCCGCGCTGCACGAGAGATGCAAGGTCGTATGCCGCTCGCAGAAGTGTCGCGGGCGGGTGATTTATAATTGCTCAGAGTTTTAGCTCTCCCCCTCATGCTCATGCGCTTGATCATGATCATGATCCAACTCTCTTAACCATGAGCATGAGGGGGAGCATGAGCATGAGCATCATCGCGCTGCGCGCGTGGCGGATGGGGGGGATTATCCAGCGCTTCGCGCTGGCTCTGCACTTTGAGCTTCGCCCATTGAAAAAAAGCGCTGCCGCGCCTGGCAGCCGAACGGCGTTCGAATCCTCCTAACTTCAACACGTTCGACCAGCGGCACTGAGCTTACAGGTCACGCGCGCTTTTCATGGCGGATGGGGGGGGATTATCCAGCGCTTCGCGCTGGCTCTGCACTTTGAGCTTCGCTCATTGAAAAAAGCGCTGCCGCGCCTGGCAGCCGAACGGCGTTCGAATCCTCCTAACTTCAATGCGCTGGACCAGCGGCACTGAGTTTACAGGTCACGCGCGCTTTTCATGGCGGATGGGGGGGGATTCGAACCCCCGGTGCCGTTTAAAGCACACCCGCTTTCCAGGCGAGCACATTAGACCGCTCTGTCACCCATCCAAAAACAGCGGCTCCGTTAGCCAAGCTGGATTCGACGAAAGAGTTCGTCGAGCGGAAGTTGGATTCCGATAAAGAATTCGCCAAACTCGGCATACTCTGCACTAACCGGGTCGAAACGCATCTGGTAAACGATCGCTTTAATCTGGAACGTATCGCGCGCGAAAAGCGTCACCCCCCATTCGGCATCGTCCAGGCCGGTTGAACCGGTAATGAGTTGTTTCACTTTTCCGGCATATTGGCGGCCGACATTGGCGTGGCCCTTCATCAACTGCCGGCGCTCGGCGAACGGCAAGGCGTACCAGTTTCGCTGCTCTCCTCGCCGTTTGTTCATATTATAGAAACAAACCACCGGCCAATCGGGCAGGGTCGGATAAACCCGGTCGTGCCGGTAGTGTTTCATCCGCTCGCGAAAGGCTTCCATCCCGGCGTTAAATTCCGCTGAACCCGGCTGGAGTTTTTGCTCTTTCGCGAGGGTGTCGGCGTATTCCTCCTCCGAGGTGGTGTATTCGCTTTCCTCGGTAAGCGAGAGATAACTGTAGACCGGCGCGAGAATGTCCGGTCCCAGGGAAGCGCTCAGGCTCTTTTCGATCCGATTAGCCTCATGCAGATCCGGAGTGATGAGCATGAAACCGATATCCGCCTTCGGAGAAACCACGCTGAATGTGAGCAGCTGAGTCGACTTCAATGCGCGCACTTCCTGGACAAGCGCGCTCAGGTTTGTCTTGGCCGCGTTCTGTTCTTCGCGGCTGAGCATTTTCCAAAGCCCCAGCTCGAGGCGATAAAACAGATGCAGGCAATGCCAGCCTTGCTCGGGAATCAGCTCTGATGGGTCTTCAGGCACGGGCTAGTTTCGGCGACCGCGCGAAGGGGTCAACCGGCTTAGGACGTTCCCATGTTAGCGTCAGGTGGAGGGTCGAGCTCCGCGAGACCGCTGGGCAAACCGCGTCGCGGAGCGAGCAGCTTGATCCAGCCTTTGCCTGGAAAAAGTTACGACGGCGAAGCCGCCTGGGCGCTCGGCAGATGCTCCAAACAATATTCTTCCCCGTCGCGCGCGACCCGAAATTCGCGGTTCGGATCGATCAGCTCGGTCGCCCCACAAACATTGCACTTGTGCAAGGGCTCGGTCGAAGTCGAGCGAATCTCGGCCTCAAAGCGCTGCCGTCGCGCCGAAACCACGCGATGCTGCTGCGCGTTGTGCAAAAGGTCGCGCCCGAAAAAGATGAAGTAATTCACCAGGGAAGCGATGACCGCGGCCCGATAGGACATGGTGCCAAAAATAAACTTCCAACAGGTGTAAGCCGCAAAACCCCACGCGATCCATTTGACCTTCAGCGGGACGATGTAAGCAAAGAGGATGACCACGTCCGGATAGAAGCGCGCAAAGGCGAAGAAGATCGACAGGATCAGCATGCCGTTGGAGAAGGCAGTGCCGAAAAAGAAAGCGGCGATGGTCGTGCCAATCATTCCGACGATAAAAAAAAGAGTCAGCCGCAACGAACCCCACGCTTCTTCCAGACGATCGCCGGCCCAAATCAAAAACAGCACCGAGAAGGCGGCATTGAACCAATCCGGGGCGGGAATGAGGCTGCCGAGGCCGGGAATAAATATATAGGTGATTAGGCGCCACCATTGTCCCTGCATCACGGCTTCCGGATACAGATCAATCAGGGCGAGATACGCCGGATTCACCTTGTACAAGATGAAAACGACCGCGGTGAGCGCGGCCACATAACGCAGGAGACCCGGCACGGCGAGGAATCCAAAATAACGCTCCAATTTGTCCGACGACGACATCGGCAGGCACGGTAGAGGAAGGCGTGCCGGCTTCAAGACGGATTGGAAGAAGAGATCGGCCGACGAGAAACGCCGGGGCGCGCGTACTTTTTTCCGGACCTCCGCGGCCGCTTGTCTCGCCCGGCTTTCAACCTAACTTGCTTCGCAATGACCGATGCCGCGGAAAAGATCACTGCGCTCTATGACGAACACCTTCGGTTGGGCGCGCGGGTGATTCCGTTCGGCGGGTGGAAAATGCCGGTGCAATATGCCGGGATCGTCCAGGAACATCAGGCGGTCAGGAACGCCGTCGGCATGTTCGATATCTCGCACATGGGCCAGTTCGTTGCTGAAGGAGCGGGAACCGCCGCCTGGCTCAACCGGATGCTGACCAACAACGTTGACCGGCTCTCCGACGGCGGCGGTCAGTACACCCTTCTGCTCAATGACCAGGGCGGCATTATCGACGACTTGATTGTTTATCGCCTGGGTCCGGATCGATTCTTTCTTGTCGTTAACGCCGCGCGCGTCGCGCAAGACTTCGCCTGGCTCGACCAGCATCGCCCGGCAACCGTTACTTTGCGGAATCGCAGCGACCAGTTTGGCGGCGTCGCCATCCAGGGACCGAAAACGGAGGCGTTATTCGAGAAATTGCTCGGCGGCGCCGGTAAACTCCCCGCCCGAAACCAAATCATCGAGACCACGATCGAAGGCGTTCCCGTCTCAATCGCGCGGACGGGTTACACCGGCGAAGACGGGGTGGAAGTTTTTTTTCCTAACGAGAAGGCGGCCGCGTTTTGGAATCATGTTCTCGAAATCGGGAAACCAATCGGCCTGGCGCCGTGCGGACTCGGCGCGCGGGACACTTTGCGCCTGGAGATGTGTTACCCGCTGAACGGCTCCGATCTTTCGCCGGAACACAATCCCATCGAAGCCGGCCTGGGATTTTTCGTGGATCTGAATAAGCCGGATTTCATCGGCAAGGAAGTCGTCGCGAAAGCAAAAGCCGAAGGACCGGCGCAAAAGCTCGCGCCCTTCCGCATGCAGGGCAAAGGCCCCCCGCCCCGCCCTCACTACCCGGTTTTCAAGGATGGCCAGCGGATCGGCGAAGTCACCAGCGGCACCTTGTCGCCAAGCTTGAATTACGGAATTGGCATGGCATACCTCTCACCGGAGCACGCCAAAATCGGTTCCGAGATTGAAATCGAAATTCGCGGACAAAAATTTCCCGCCCAAATCGAGAAGAAACCGCTCTACAAAAAATCATGAACGTTCCCGACGACCTTTTTTACACTGAGTCACACGAATGGATCAGACGCGAAGGCGACAAGATTCGTGTCGGCATCACCGATCACGCGCAGGCCGAGCTGACCGACGTGGTCTTTGTTGAGTTGCCGAAACTCGACCGGCAGGTCAACGCAAAGGAACCGATCGCCGTGGTTGAATCCGTTAAGGCCGCCAGCGACATCTACGCGCCGGTTAAAGGCAAAGTGGTCGAAGCGAACACCGCCCTGGAAGGCAACCCCGCCTTGATCAATACCGATCCGTTCGGCCAAGGCTGGCTTTTCGTTCTCCAGTTCGAAAACGAAGCCGATCTAAAATCGCTCAAGGACGCCGCGGCCTACAAACAACAGATCGGTTAGGCGCATTTTCGGTCGATGGGAAGACGCTGCTGATCCGCAATCCGCGATCCGCGATTAGCGGCGAAGCCGCAATCAGTCTTTGCCGAAAAGCAGTTCTTCCACTCCGCGGAGGACTTCATCGATCCTCACCGGCGCCGCGAAAAAGCTGTATCCGCTCAGGATCCCGCCGGACATGATCTGGCTTTCCGGCTTCAGGCTGCTCAGGCAAACCATCGGCGTGTCGCGCAAGGCCGCGTCGGTTTGAAGCTCACGGGTGAGAGCGTCCCGGTCGGAACTGGCCGTCTTGGTATCCAACAGGATCAGGTCCGGCTGAAACCAGCGGGCCGAATGCAAGGCAAACTGGCTGTCGTGCTCTTCTTTGATCCAATATTTGCCGGTTCTTTCGAGGGCGCGGCGGATGATTCGGGTCACGCCGGGTTCGCGGTCGACGAGGAGAATTTTCTTGGGGATGGCCATGGGGATAATTGGGTTGTTTGAGGCACCGAAAAGCATCGCATGTGCCATTCTCCGCCCGCGGCAGGAGGAACGAAAACCGCGCCCCATGACCCGCCCGACGCTCGCCGCTCGGCCTGCGAGGGTGAAACCGGACGCCATTAAAGCTAAGTCGGGCCTTTTTTCTTAGCACCGCTGTGCTTAGCTTTCATCCCGCGATGAGTGCGAAACCGAAGTCCAGTAGCGCGACGCCGACTTTCGAGACGGCCATGGACCGGCTCGAGGCCATTGTCGAACAGATGGAGTCCGGAAAATTGCCGCTGGAAGAATTGATCGTTCGCTACGAAGAAGGAATGAGTATGGTCAAGGTTTGCCAGGAAAGGCTCACCGCGGCCGAGCAAAAGATTGAGATCATTGCCCGGGACAAGGCCGGGCAGGCGGTAGTGAAACCGTTTGATCCGGAAGCAGCCGCCACTCCTTCGAATCCCGCCCCCGAACTCCATCCCGCAAATGACAACAATGACGACGTCAGCCTCTTCTAGTACCGCTGCCAAAGCCAACCTCCTGGACGGCGTTCACTCGCCAGCCGACATCAAGGCGCTGGACGAGCGGGACCTTCCACAACTAGCCCAGGAAGTTCGCGATCGCCTCATCGAAGCCCTTTCACAAACCGGCGGCCATCTCGGTCCGAACCTCGGCGTGGTCGAGCTCACGATTGCTTTGCACCGGGTCTTCAACACTCCGCAGGACCGCTTTGTTTTCGACGTCAGTCACCAGGGTTACGTCCACAAGATGTTTACCGGGCGTCTCGACCGCATTGCGACCATGCGTCAGTACCAGGGTTTGAACGGCTTTCTTCTTCGCACGGAAAGCGAGCACGATTGCTATGGCGCCGGGCATGCCGGGACCGCTCTTTCCGCGGCCCTGGGCATGGCTGTCGGAAGAGATCTCCGCGGCGGGCACGAACACGTCGTGGCTGTCGCCGGCGACGCCGCTCTCACCTGCGGAATCAGTTACGAGGCGCTCAACAACGCCCGGGCGCAGACGAAAAAATTCATCGTCGTGCTCAATGACAACGAATGGTCGATCGCGCGCAACGTTGGGGCCATCGCCAGTTACCTGAACAGCATTGCCACCAGCCCGACTTTCGCCCATTTGCATGACAAGGCGCGCAAATTCGTCGAAACCATCGCGGGCAAATCGCTGGCGCATTTCGCGCACAAAGTCGAGGAAGGGATGAAGGGCCTGATCGTGCCCAGCGTAATCTTCGAAGAGTTAGGCCTGCGCTACTACGGCCCGATCGATGGGCACGATATTCCCCTGCTCATTCGCACGTTCGAATTCCTGAAGGAACAGGACGAGCCGGTCCTGCTGCACATCCTGACGAAAAAAGGCAGAGGTTACGAGCCGGCCATTAAACAGCCGGATAAATTCCACGGCCTCGGCAAATATAAACCCGAGACCGGAGAAACCGCGCCCGCGCCCACGCCGACTTATTCCGAAATCATCGGCAAGACCCTGGCGAAGTTTGCCGACACCAACCAAAAGATCGTCGCGATCACTGCGGCGATGCCCAGCGGCACCGGCCTGGGGCATTTTCAGAAAGCGCATCCGACTCGGTATTTTGATGTCGGCATCGCCGAAGAGCACGCCTCCCTCTTCGCCTGCGGCCTGGCTACGCAGGGTTTGAAACCGTTTCTGACCATCTACTCGACTTTTATGCAGCGGGCCTACGACATGATCATTCATGACATTGCCCTGCAGAAATTAAATGTCGCCCTTTGCATGGATCGCGCCGGGCTGAGCGGCGACGACGGCCCGACCCATCACGGCCTCTTCGACATCGGTTATCTCGGACACATCCCGAACATCGTGCACATGCAGCCGAAGGATGAAGATGAATTCGTCGACATGCTCTGGACGATGGCCAATTACAACGCCGGGCCGATCGCCATTCGCTACCCGCGCGGAGCCGGAACCGGCGCCGTTCCAAAAGCTGAGCCCCGCCTGCTCGATATCGGCAAAGCCGAAGTGGTCCAGCATGGGCGCGACGTCGCCATCTTCGGTCTCGGAAACATGTTTGAAGTCGCGCAGGAAGCCGCGAAAAAATTGCAGGAACGCGGCGTCTCCGTGGCCTTGATCAATCCGCGGTGGATCAAACCGCTCGACACCGGCACCCTGGAATTCTTCGCCCGCAGTGTCGAGGTCGTCTGCACCCTGGAAGACCACGTGCTGCACAACGGATTCGGGTGCGCCGTCATGGAGCATCTGCATTCGCAAAACATCAGCACGCCGGTCGTTCGCATCGGCTGGCCGGACGAATTCATCGAGCACGGGACGATTCCGATCCTGCGCAAAAAGCACGGGATCACCGCGGACGCGCTTGTCGAAAAGGTCCTGCCGCTATTGAAGAAACCCGCGGCGTCGAAGTCGACCGTCGCTTAGTCGAAGCAGGAAGGACCGGCGAACTTCACCGGGGCCAATGGCTGTAATCGAAGCTCGCGACCTGACCAAGACCTACCGGACCTATCGTAAAGAACGAGGGTTGTGGGGCTCGGTTAAAGGCCTGCTCAAGCGCCAGTACCAGGAGACGCGCGCGGCCGATAGCGTCTCGTTCCAAATCGAGGAAGGCGAGTTTGTCGGGTTCCTCGGACCTAACGGGGCGGGCAAGACAACCGTCCTGAAAATGTTATCCGGTCTGCTCAACCCAACTTCCGGCGAAGCCAGGGTCCTCGGTTTTGTGCCCTGGGAACGGCGCAACGAAATGAAACGGCAGTTCAGCCTGCTCATGGGACAAAAGAATGCCCTCTGGTGGGACCTGCCGGCGCAGGAGTCCCTCGAGCTGAATCGCGCCATCTACGGCATCGAGCGCGATCGCTTCAACAAGGTGGTCGGCGGATTGACCGAACTCCTCGAAGTGAAGGACAAGATGAACGTCATGGTGCGCGAGCTTTCACTCGGCGAGCGCATGAAAATGGAACTGATCTCGGCGCTGCTGCACGAGCCGCGCGTTCTCTTCCTGGACGAGCCAACCATCGGCCTCGATGTCGTTAGTCAAAAGCGGGTGCGCGAGTTTCTCCGGGTCTATAACCAGGAGCATCGCATCGTGACCATGCTGACGAGCCATTACATGCAGGATATCGAAGAGCTTTGTCACCGCGTCATCATCATCGATCACGGCCGCATTTTTTTCGACGGCCAGCTCGACGACATCATCGACCGCTTCTCCGGCTTCAAGATTCTCAGCCTGACCTTTGAGAAACCGATCACGCGCGATTTTTCCCGCTTTGGCGAAGTGATCGAACAAACGTCCGTTTCAGTGCAGCTCAAAGTGCAGCGCGCAAAAGTCACCGAGACCTGCCGGGAAGTTCTCGAAGCCTGCGACCTCAGCGATATCAACGTCCAGGAACTGCCGGTCGAAGATGTCATTCGCCAGCTTTTCGGCGAACGCCGCGCGCAATCGACGGCCGAAGCGGCGACAAACCTCGTCAGCGCCTGACGATGGCGCGCCGCAGCTCGTGGGCGTACGCGGGATTGACTTCGAAGGCCGTCCCCATGACATCGCACAGGGGGACTTCTTCGCTGTAGGGAATGCTCTCGACGAAGCCGGCGCTGATCAGGCCGTTCACCGTATCGGTCACGTCTTCCAGCGACATCTTGGTCAAGTCCTGAATATCCGCACCCATGCTGCTGTCGGTGAACCCGATCGCTTTCAAAATAGTCACTTCCCGGCCAGTCAACTTAATTGAACGCACGCGGTTAAATCAGCACCTTCCATACCGGTAAACCACAGGACGGAGTCACCGATTCGTCGCCCCTGCGCCGATGAATCCGAGCGTTCATTCCGCGCTCGGTGGCAATCATTTTGCGCCCGCGAAATCCCGCATCCGGGGAGCGCACGCGAGACGCGTGCTATTTTCGGCGCCTCGCCGAAATCTTCGGAATCGGGCATTCAAAGTTCGCGATGGCGGGGCGCCATCGCCAGCACGCGAGGCGCGTGCGCTCCCCGGTTTGCGGTCAGAATTGCGGACGGAATCACGTCTCGGACGCCGGCAAAACGCTGCGCTCCATTCCTTCTTTGAATGAAGGATATTGCGGCTCCCAGCCATCACTCCGCAGGAGTGCGTTGCTCACCCGCTTGTTCGAGTCGCCTCGTTTTCGCGGCCTTGGGGACGCGCCCATGACGAGCGGACGATGCAAACGCTCGGCAAGCCACCGATAACAATCGCGCAGCAGCAGCGGTTCATTGTCGACCACATTTCGGATCCGGCGTTCGCTTTTCAAGTCGGCAAGTTTCAACAACGCTTCGGCCGCATCGTCGCGATGCACCTGGTTCACAAAGCGATCGCTTGTAAGATCGATTGCCGCCTCGCCATTCAGCACCCGACGCAACAAGGCCGACCGATCGGGTCCGTAGATCCCGCCCAACCGGGCGACAGAACCTGAATTTCCCAGGACCAGCTCCTCGGCCGCGCGCAGGATTTTTCCGCGCTCATGCGTTGGCTCCGCCGGGCTCGCTTCGTCGACCCATTCGCCATTTCTTTGCGGGTATACACTGGTGCTGCTGACGAAGATCAGCTGCGCGCGCGAAAATCGGCGACGCAAATTCTCGACCCCCTTGCCATAAACCTGTTCGTAGTCCGCGGCGTCCCCGCCGCGCGTGCTCGCGCAATGAATGACAACATCGAATTCGCCCTCGGCTCGCATCACGGCGTCCGCCGCGCTCACATCAACCGCTCGAATCTCGAACGCCGGCGCCGTTTCCCAGTCGCTCGTTCCGCTGCGCGTCCATCCTTCGACCGCGTAACCGGCGCGCAGGAAGAGTTTCGCCGTCGCGGTTCCAAGGTATCCGCAACCGGCAATGAGAACGCGTCTCCCCACCGATTAGGCCGGCACCGCGCCGATCTCGATTTCACCAAACGGATCAGGCTGGAGCGCCTGGATTTGCTTGAGCCGGATCAGCTCGAGCAAGGCGAGAAAAGTGACCACGATTTCTACCCGCGAGGCAATCTCGCCAAACAATTCAGAGAATCGCACGCTCTGGCCATTGCTCACGCGGTTGAGAATGACGTCGATCTTGTCGGCAACGGTGAAATGTTCCCCGAAGATCTCGCGCAAATCTTCGCGCGCCTCGACTCGTTTGATGACGGTTTGAAAGGCGTTGATCAGCTGAAAAATTCCGACCTCAGCCAGCCGAAGCGGCGCATCGCTCAACTGTCCGCTAACCCGGCCTTCACGGGTGAAGATTCTCTCCTGGATCAATTCCCGCGCGTGCAATTCGGCGGCCGCTTCCTTGAATTTCTTGTATTCAATCAGCTGCCGGATCAATTCCCATCGCGGATCTTCTTCGTCCGCGTCTTCATCCGGCATTTGCTGGTCGACTGGCAGCAGGCTGCGACTCTTCAAGTAAAGGAGGTTCGCCGCCATGACCACGAACTCGCCGGCAAGGTCGATGTTCAGCTCCTTGAAAGCCTGGAGGTACTCGAGGTACTGGCGCGTGATTCGTTCGAGCGAGATGTCGTAGATGTCGATCTCGTCTCGCTTCACCAGGAAGAGGAGCAAATCGAGCGGCCCTTCAAAGACCTCGAGCTTAACCTTGTAATCGATCTCCATCTGCGCGCCCGGAGTATATGCGCGTCGCGCGCGAGTTAAAGCGTCGGAAAATGACAATGCATGAGGTTCAGTAACGGGACCGGGACGAAGGCGTTTCCTGTCATCCCGAAGCAGCGAAGACTGCTGAGGGACCTCTCATTCGGACCACGATCACGCGAAATGTGACACGCGTGATCGGAACGGCCGGTTCTTCGACTTCGCGACGGACAGCTCTTTTTTGTTCGGCCTGCGAGCGGGATGCGAGGTCCCTCGCCGTCTTCGCTGGCTCGGGATGACGGATTAGGACCGGCTCGCTATTCCACGACCATCTTTCGATGGACCCAGACGCTGTTCACAATTCCAAGGCCGAACATGATCATGACCACAAACGAGCCGCTATAACTGATCAGCGGCAGTGGCACGCCGGTGATCGGCAGCATGGCAATGGTCATGCCCATGTTTTGAAAAATGTGGGTGAAAATCAGCGAGGTGATTCCGATCACCAGGAGGAGCCCAAATTGATCGCCGGCAAAAAAGGCCACGAAAAGACACGTCAATAACAGCAGGACGAACGCGCCGATGAGGAACATGCCGCCGACAAAGCCCCATTGTTCTCCGATGGCGGAGAAAATGTAGTCGTTGTGCACCGCCGTCGCCGGAAGGAACCCCAATTCGATCTGGGTGTTCGGCGCCTTAAATCCCTTGCCCGACCAGCCGCCGGAACCGATGGCGATGAGGGATTGGTTGATCGCCCATGCGGAACCCTGCTTGTCGATCTCCGGATTCCAAAAGGCGGTGATGCGCTGTTGCTGGTACGGCTTCAAGACGAAATAAGACATCGGCATCGCCGTGATCACGATCAGGACGAGACAAACGAGGTACCGGATCGGCAGGCCGCCGACGAACAGAAGGGCCAGCACCACCGGGCCCCAAATGATGCATTCGCCCAAGTCGGGTTGCGCGAGAATGAGCAAACAAGGAGCGCCGACGATAACTCCGCAGAGCAGCAGCTTCAGCATCGGGTGGATCTGCCGGAACTGGCTCAAGAAAAGCGAGATGACCATGATTCCGGCAATGACTGCGAGCTGTGCCGGTTGGAAATTGAGCGGCCCGAGATGCAGCCAGCTCTTGGCGCCATACACTTTCGTGCCCATGAATTTCGTCAGCACCAGAAAAGCGATGCCGGCGACGTACATCGGCAAGGCACCCAGCCGGACCCAATGATAATCGATCAGGCTGGTGACCATAAAGGCAACCAGACCGACGAGAACCCAGTTGGCCTGTTTGCGCCAGAACTCCGAAGCGACCGAGTCCTCGCGCATATAAGTGGCGCTATAAATGGCGATGACCCCGAAGACGGCCAGCGCCAGCATGTTAGCCAAAAGCAGCCAGTTTAGGCCGAGCAACTTACGAAGAAACGGGGTCATTTACGGTCGGAACTGACGCGCTCTGAGCCCCGACAATACGCATTTTTCATGCTTTTACAAAGCCGCGGTTTTCCTCCAAAAATCGGGCTTTCGCCATCTACATAACATTCTTACTACAAGGCGTTTATAACCAATATCCGATTTTTTCAGGCTCCGCTTGTCACTACCCTCAACGCCGCCTAAAATTTCCTATCTAAATACTTAGTTCAGGGAAGGGTTGATATGGCAAAGAAGGCTAAGAAAACTAAGCGGAAGCTGGCGCATCCGACGCTGCCGATGCAGCGCCAGCTCAATCTCCAAGAGGAGGGGCGACACTTTGATCTCCGGAAGATTTTCGACCGGTTGAATCGGGAATATTTCCGCGGCCGGGTCCGCGATTATGAAGTGAAATGGGGCCGTCGCCGCAAGAATCGGCCAAAGGAATCATTTATCTTCGGGACCATCCAGGAAGAGGATCGGGTCATCCGGATTAATCCGGCGCTCGACCAGGAGTTCGTCCCGCACTGGTTCCTGCAATACATTCTTTATCACGAAATGCTTCACTCGGTGGTGCCGGATGAAGAGCTTCCCGGCGGCCGCCGTCGCGTCCACACCGAGGAATTTAACCGGCGCGAAAAGGAATTTCGCAGTTACCGAAGGGCGCGCCGCTGGGAAGAGGATAATCTCGCGAAGTTTTTGCGTTAACGAGCGCGATCGCTACCGGTTCCGTGTTTGTCGTTGAAGCGCAGCGAGGGCGCCTCGCCCGCTGTCTTTACTTCCCCCGCGACCTAGCGCTGCTCCGTCTGCGCCGCGCCGCGCTGCTCAGACAGCGAGTCGGTCGTCGCTACGTTCTTTTTGATCAGGTACCACAGGGTCGTGGCGAGCAGCAGGGAGATCAGCTTCGCCCGCCAGTTGTTCAGAATCAGTCTCTTCATAAGTGCCGTGCAATAAAATCTCGGAAATGCGCTGCCGGAACGTCTCCGGACTGAAACTGCGCTCAATGCGTCGCCGGTGACAAATCGAAATTCCGCCGGTCTCCTCGGAAACGACCACGGCGATGGCGTCGGATTCTTCGGTAATGCCGAGCCCGGCGCGGTGGCGCAGGCCGAGGCTGCGATCGAGCGTTTCGCGCTGGCTCACTGGAAAGATGCAGGCCGCCGCGGCCACGCGACCGTTGCGGATAATGACCCCGCCGTCATGCAGCGCCGATTTCGGGTGAAATAGAGTCAGCATCAGCTCGACCGAAAAATCGCCGTCGATGGTCACGCCGGTCTCTTCGTAAACTCGGATGGACGTGTCCCGCTCAATCGCGATCAAGGCGCCGAATTGTTTGTTGGCCAGCTGGGTGACCGCCTCAGCGAGGTCATGGACCGTCTCGCGTTTTTCGCTTGTTAGGGAAAAAATCGGGTGGCCGCCAAGCTCGGCCAAGCCGCGGCGCAATTCCGGCTGAAAAATGATGACCAGCGCAACCGCGAGGAAGACGGAAAAGCTGCGCACGATCCAGCCGATGACCTCGAGGTGCAGCAGGGTTGAAATCAAGGTCAGGGTCAGAAAGACAATCGCCAGGCCGGTGAGAACCTTGGCCCCGCGGGTCCCGCGAAAATAAAGATAGCCGTAATAGATGACCACGGTCAGAAGAATGACCTCGAAAAGGCTCCGCCAGCCGCGCAGCCACCAGTGAAGCAGGTCCTGCAAAATCATCGCCATGCCAACGCATTCGTTAGGCGAAGCGCCTCCGCGTTCTCGCCGACATCGTGAACCCGAAAAACATCCGCGCCCTTCGAGCGCAGCAGCGCGGTCAGGGCAACCGTGCCAGTCACCTGCGGCTCCGGACTGGCCCCGTTGAGCAGTTTGCGGAGGAAAGATTTGCGGGAAACGCCCAGCACGAGAGGCCGCTCTTCCACCCGAAGCCGGCTAAGATTCGCCAGCAACGCCAGATTGTGCTCCACCGTTTTGCCGAATCCGATTCCCGGATCGAACGCCATGGCCATGGGATCAACCGCGCAATTTACGGCGCAGGCGTAGCGTTGTCGAAAAAAATTCGCGACTTCACCGACGACGTCCTGGTAGTGCGGCGATTGCTGCATGGTCTTGGGCTCGCCTTTCATGTGCATCAAAATCACCGCCGCCTTGCGCCGGGCCACCAGCGGCAACATCTCCGGATCGGCCCCGGCGCTAATGTCGTTAACCATATCCGCTCCTTCATCCAGCGCAGCCGCGGCCACCGTCGCCTTGCGCGTGTCGATCGAGATGAAGGCCGACGTCTGGCGGCGCAACTTCCGGACCACCGGAAGAACGCGCGCCAGTTCCTCCGCGGCCGGGATGGAATCCGCGCCCGGCCTGCTCGACTCGCCTCCGACATCGATGATGTCAGCTCCTTCGTTAGCCATCTTGATCCCATGAGCCACGGCCGCTTCTTCGTCGAGGAAGCGGCCCCCATCGGAAAAGGAATCCGGCGTGACGTTGAGCACGCCCATGATCAGTCCAGCCGGGCCGATATCGAGGGACTCGCCTCTCACCCGCCAGATTCGCCGACCCATCATATCTTCAGACTAGCATTGAACCTGCCTTATTCGATGATCGGCTGGCTTGCACCGGCCGCTCAATCGCGCTTCTCCCGGCCAACCGCCTCGGGATGACGCGAGAAAGAAAAAAAGATCGCGCTTGGGCCAGACGCGTTTCGCGTGAACAGTGGAAGCGATTGTGAAACTCGACCTCACAAAGATTCGCGAGGCCGTCGGCCGCTTGCTGGCCGACAAGGACTATCAACCTCTCGACCGGGTGGAAATGTCGCGGAAGCTTGGCCTGAAGCCAAACCAGCGAGTCCATCTGCGGAACATTCTTCGCGAGATGGAACATGCCGGCACGATCGCGCGCATTCGCAAAAATCGCTACGTCCTGCCGGATGAAGCCGATTTGGTCACCGGAACGCTGGCGGTTCATCCATCAGGCTTCGCTTTCCTCGCGACCGAGAACGCTGCCGGCAAGGATGTTTTTGTAGCCGCTGAAAATACCGGCACGGCCATGAACGGCGACCGCGTGGTTGTTAGGATCACACGGCCGGCCGATCATCCAAGTCGTAAAGGCTACGCGCGCGCCGAAGGCCGGGTCATTCGCATTCTCGAACGGGCCAAAACCACCATCGTGGGCACACTCAAACAATCGCCGCGCTTTTTTTATGTTGTCCCCGACGACCCGCGGCTGAGTCACAACGTCTACGTCCAGGTCCCGCCAGAACTCCCCTCCGCGAGAAATGCTCGCCCGGGCGACAAGGTTGTCGTCCGGCTGGCCGCATGGGAATCGCGGCACATCAACCCTGAAGGGGAGATCATCGAAGTGCTGGGCCGAAGCGATGAGCCCGGGGTCGACGTCCTCTCGATCATTCGGAACTACAATCTCCCGACCGAATTCCCCCGGGCCGTTATGGATGAGGCCGAGCGCATCAGTCCCGAGGTCGATCCGAGATCGATCCCCGGCCGCGTCGATTTGCGCGAGAAATTCATCGTCACGATCGATCCGGACGACGCCAAGGATTTCGACGACGCCATCGACGTCGAGAAAGTCGAGGGCGGCAAAGGCTGGCGCCTTGGCGTGCACATCGCCGATGTCGCCGCCTATGTCACGCCTGGGACCGCCCTCGATCGCGAAGCGCGCCGGCGCGGGAACAGCGTTTACCTGCCCGACCGCGTCATTCCGATGCTGCCCGAACGCTTGAGCAACGGCGTCTGTAGCCTGAAGCCGGAGGTCGATCGCTTGACCCATTCCGCTTTCCTCGACTTTGATGCCAACGGCAATGTGATTTCCACCCGTTTTGCGCGCACGGTCATTCGCAGTAAAAAACGGCTGACCTACAAGGAGGCCTACGCAATCATGCAGGCGCCGCCACGCGATCGCCTCGGCGAGGCTTTGCATACCGCATGGGATTTGGCCTCGCTCCTGCGGAAAAAGCGTTTCGCCCAAGGCTCGCTCGATCTTGATTTTCCGGAGGTTAAAGTTCGTGTCGACGCGCAGGGACGGCCGATCGCGCTTGAACGAATCGAGAACGACGAGTCGCACCAACTCATCGAAGAATTCATGCTCGCGGCTAATGAAGCCGTGGCGCGCGAGTTAAAGAACCGCGGCATCCCGACAATTTATCGTGTTCACGAGAATCCCGAGCCGGACAAGCTCGCGGAATATCGCGAACTGGCCTTGAGCTATCATTATAAGGTTGGGGATCTCAGCCAACGCCGGGAGATCCAGAAGCTGCTCTCCGCGATCAAGGGAAAGCCCGAGGAACCGGCCTTGAAAATCGGCCTGCTCAAAAGCCTGAAACGCGCGCGTTATCTTTCCCAGCCCCTGGGTCATTACGGCCTGTCCAAGGTGAACTATCTCCATTTCACCAGTCCGATCAGACGCTACGCCGATCTGGTCGCGCACCGCTCGCTCGCCGGGATGAAACAGACCCGGACTTCCGGAATGGATGTGGGTACGCTGACCACACTGGCCGCGCACATTTCCGATACCGAACGAAATGCCGCCGAAGCGGAGATGGAAGCCGTTAAAATGAAGAAGCTCGAATTCTTCGAGCGCCAATTAAGCGAACGGAATCCGCAGGTGTTCCGCGCGATTGTGGTCGATGTAAAAAACTTCGGGCTGGTCATCGAGCTGCCCGATGCGTTGCTCACCGGCCTGGTTCACGTCTCGTCTTTGCAGGATGACTTTTATCGCTTCGACGCCGCGCAGCGCCGGCTGATCGCGCGCCGCTCCAACCGGCGTTATTCGGTCGGGGACGAAGTGAAAGTTTTTGTGGCCCGAGTCGACCGGTTCAAACGACAAATTGATTTTGCCCTGGCCGACGACGTCGGGCGTCGTCCCGCAAAGCGGCGGAAAGGCCGCTGACTTTTAACGTAAAAGACCTTCAAAATGGCTTAACGAGCCAGCAAATTATCCTTTCCTTCCCGCCGCGACCCGGGCAGACTCGCTCGCTTAAGGAATGGACAACATCATCGAGGCAAAGGAACTGCAGATCGAGCGGAAGCACTTCCACGTGGAGTTCCGCGAAAATGATCGCGGCAAGTTCCTCCGAATTACCGAAGAGGCTCACGGCCGCCGGAACACCATCATCGTCCCAAGCACCGGGGTCGAGGAGTTCACGGCAGCAATCGGCGAGGTTCTGGCGGGCGCGGAAAGCGCTCACGCCTGAGTTTCGCGCGCTTTTCCTAGGTTCTTATTGACGCGCGACGCTTCGCGCCGGTCTCCCCCCACATTGACACGCACACTCCGGGAATTAGTGTGCGTTCCCCCAGCCGAATCGACCTGATTTTTATGCCAAAAACTACCAACCGCCTTCGTTCCACCACCGCCAAGCGTCCTTCCAAATCGCGTAACTCCTCTCGTCCCGCTGGCAAAAATTCGAGCCGCGGCCAGTACGTCTATTACTTCGGCAATGGCAAAGCCGACGGCGACGGCAAAATGAAAGCGCTTCTCGGCGGCAAAGGCGCAAACCTTGCCGAAATGACTCGCATCGGCCTGCCCGTGCCTCCGGGCTTCACCGTGACCACCGAAGTCTGCACTTATTTTTACGGGCACAACCGCACCTATCCATCGGCCATGCAGGCCCAGGTGCGCGAAGGCGTCGAACGCATGGAAAAAATCATGGGGACAAAATTCGGCGACACCTCCGCCATGCCCCTGCTGCTCGCGGTCCGTTCCGGCGCGCGCGATTCCATGCCCGGAATGATGGACACGATTTTAAACCTCGGCTTGAACGATGACACCGTCGTGGCCGTGGCCCACGCGACCAGGAACGATCGCTTCGCCTGGGATTGTTACCGCCGCTTTATTCAAATGTACGGCGACGTCGTCATGGGCGTGCAGAAATCCCCCAGCGAAGATCACGAACCTTTTGAAACTGTCATCCACGAGCTGAAGCACGAGCGCTATCACAAGGATATCGACGACACCAAATTAACCGTCGACGATCTCAAAGAGCTGGTCGCCCGTTTTAAAAAGCTGGTCAAGGAGCGCACCGGCAAACAGTTCCCTTCCGACCCCTGGCAGCAGCTCGAGGGATCAATCGGGGCCGTCTTCGGTTCCTGGATGAACGATCGCGCGATCGTTTATCGCCGGAAATACAACATCCCGCAGGAATGGGGCACGGCGGTGAATGTGCAGGCCATGGTCTTCGGTAACACCGGCTCCAATTCCGGTTCCGGCGTGGCTTTCACGCGCGACCCGGCCACCGGCACGAAGGTTTTCTACGGCGAATTTCTCATCAACGCTCAGGGCGAAGACGTCGTCGCGGGCGTGCGCACGCCCGAGCCGGTGGCGGAGTTGAAGAATCATCTTCCGAAAGCCCTGGTCGAGCTCGAGCGCATTCGCAAAGTCCTCGAGTCCCATTTCAAGGACGTGCAGGACTTTGAGTTCACCATCCAGGACGGCAAGGTTTTCATGCTGCAAACCCGTAACGGGAAACGCACCGGCGTCGCCGCGGTCAAGTTTGCCTGCGACATGGTGCGCGAGAAATTGATCGACTGGAAAACGGCCGTGAACCGCGTCCCGGCGGATCAACTCGATCAGGTGCTCGCACCGGTTTTCGACCGCAAAGCGCTCCAGGGCGCGAAAGCCATCGCGACCGGACTCCCGGCGGGCCCGGGCGCGGCGACCGGCCGCATTTATTTCAATGCCGATCGCGCGGCAACCGCGGCCGCCAAAGGCGAAAAGGTCCTGCTCGTCCGTGTGGAAACGTCACCGGAAGATTTGCGCGGAATGATCGCGGCCGAAGGGATTCTGACCGCGCGCGGCGGCGTTTCTTCTCACGCCGCGCTCGTCGCCCGGCAGATGGGCAAGGTTTGCGTCTGCGGCGCGGCTGCTCTCAATATCGATTACAAGGCGCGCACCATGGAAGTGGGCGGCACGGTCTTTAAAGAGGGCGAAGATTATCTCTCGATCGATGGCACCAGCGGAACGGTCTACGCCGGCCAGTTGCCGACCGCGCCGTCGGAAATTATCCAGGGCCTTCTCCACGGCGACAAGACCGCGAAAGCCGGCGAGACCTATCGCAATTTCAATCAGCTGATGGAGTGGTGCGCGAAAGTCACGCGCATGAGTGTGCGCACGAACGCCGACACGCCCGAGCAGGTGGAAAACGCTGTTTCCTTCGGCGCCGCCGGCATCGGTCTCTGCCGGACCGAGCACATGTTTTTTGAAGGCGATCGCATTGACGCCATGCGCGAAATGATTCTCGCGCGCAAACAGGACGACCGCCAGAGAGCGCTCGACAAACTGCTGCCTTATCAAAAGAGCGACTTCGTCGGCATCTTCAAAGCCCTCCAAGGCCGGCCGGCGACGATTCGCTTGCTTGATCCGCCGCTGCACGAATTTCTCCCACAGGATCACGCCGCGCAGAGTGCCCTGGCCGACAAGATCGGCGTTAGCGCCGATGAGATCTCGCGCCGGGTTCACGAATTGCACGAGCAAAATCCAATGCTCGGTCATCGCGGGTGCCGCCTCGGTATTTCCTATCCTGAAATCACCGAGATGCAGGCGCGCGCCATTTTCGAAGCCGCCGCCGAAGTGCAGAAGAAAGGCGTCAAAGTGCTGCCCGAGGTCATGATTCCCCTGGTCGGTTTCCGCAAGGAACTCGAATTACAGGTCGAAATCGTTCGCCGCGTCGCCGACGAGGTCATGAAGCGGACCAAGACCAAACTGAATTATCTCGTGGGCACAATGATCGAAGTTCCTCGCGGTGCTCTGACCGCTGATGAGATCGCCGTGACCGCGGAGTTTTTCAGCTTCGGGACTAACGACCTTACGCAGACCGCGCTGGGAATGAGCCGTGACGACAGCGGTTCCTTCCTGCCGCATTACGCCGAACTCGAAATCGTGAAGGGCAACCCCTTTGCCGCCATCGACCAGGACGGGGTGGGACAGCTCATGCAAATCGCGGTCGAAAAGGGCCGGCGAACTCGCCCGAAAATCAAACTCGGAATTTGCGGCGAACACGGCGGCGAACCGAGCAGCGTGAAATTTTGTCACCGGCTTGGCCTCGACTACGTGAGTTGCAGCCCGTTCCGCGTGCCGATTGCACGACTCGCGGCCGCGCAGGCCGCTTTGGCGAACTGAGCGCGCGTCAAGGCGCGGCTTTTATCCGATAGAGCGCGACGTCGGGCCCAAATGTTGATTTCTCGGACGCCACCTGGACCAATCTGGGATCGCTTACCTCGCGCGGATTTCCGGGAATTGAGAGCCATTTTACCGGAAGCGAATCCTCCGCAGGCGTGTAGACCAGAAAACGGATTTGTTTCTCTTCGAGAAACGATTCGAACAATCCTCGATCCTGCCAGGCTTCGGGTGGCATATCGTGCGATTGTAGAATCGCCGGTTTGGTGATCCCGGAAAGCACCCGCACCGCGACATCATCCGAAAAGCATCGGACCTCCGGGTCGCCGGTTTTTTGAACTGAATCTCGCAGAGCCTGCGCGATCGTTGAGTGCGCTCGGAAATCGGAAAGTATCTTCGGGATAATCGAGCACTGGCTGCGCGCCTCGGAAGCACAAAGGCATATCACGAGTGCGACGGCCGTCCAGCCAGCCCAGGCCGGATTTGCTCTTCGCAACCCCAGCTGCGCCAGCCATGAAAAACAACGGCGCCCCAAGCACGAGAGCGAACAAGCCATACCTCGGCAACCAGACAGGCTGCCGTTTCGTGACGTAGCCGAGAATCAAGAAGGCGAAAATGACCGCGAAATAAGAGAATACCAAAAGGGCCGGCCCGGAATCCTCTTTGCGCTTCAAAAACCTCGTGACCGCGAAGCCCCCTGCGATCAAACAGATGCAAAAAATCACCCGGTTCGCGCCGAACATCAGCAGGTCGAGATCGTTGCGGACGTCGGCAGGATCAAAGCCGCGACGCGAAGGAAAAAAATCCACGTAATGCTGATGGTAAATAACCCGGTCATTGAAGAAGGCGAACCAATCGCCGCGCGCCAGATAACTGATGACAAACCAAAGCAGCGGTGGAATAACCAGGGCGATAACTCCGATGAGACTCACGCGTCGCTCTTTGAGGAACTGAAGCAGCGGCAGGAGCGGAATCAGCGTCCAGGCCTCCACTCGCACGCCTCCGGCGACCGCGGCAACGAGCATCGCCGCTGTCCATTGCCGGCGGAGAACGAAGAGCACGCTGCCGAGCAGAAGGCATCCAAAGGGAACATCGGTCATGCAGGCGCCCGAGTACAGAAGATGCATCGGGCTTAACAGGACGATGCCAAACGCGATCGTAGCCAGCAGAAACGAACGCGCGAGCCGGAGAGAAACCGCGAAGGTGAGCACGCAGGCGCCGGCCCCGCTGAGGGCGGAAATCAGTTCGCCGGCGAGCAGCGGATTGTGCAGCCAAATGTTCGGGACCGCTGCGATCAGTTGCACCAGCGGCAACCAGAAACCGTAGAGATGAGATATCGGAAAATTGCCGTTGCTGATGTCGGCGGTGAAACGGGCGATCGTTTCCGCATCCGAATATCCATCCTGTTCCGGCGTTGGAAAATACCAGAGGCCCCAGATCCGGACCGCCAGAGCGACAAGCCAAAGAATCAACCAAACGAAAAAGGGGACGCGCTCGCTAGCGTTTGGTCGCATCCCGATAGGCCAGCCATGCTTTCCAGGCGCGCTCCCAATTCTGCTTGTCGGCCCAGGCGCGCGCTTCAAGCACATGAAAATAAGCGGGCGCGTTTGGACGCTCAGTGAAGTGCCGCGCGGTCACGAGCGCATCGTCAACCCGGCCTTTTTTCATTTGCTCGCGGTAAAGAGAATAACCGGCCGCGTAATTATCCGGGTTGGCGAAGTAACGCTTCTGCAAGTCCTCGAGCGAACCGTCCGCGTTGAGCCGCGGCATGGCCACGGCGTCACCGAACTGCTCGATCAGGCCGCAGGCGGCTTTGAAATCTCCCTTGGCTGCGTCGTACTTGGCTACGCCTAACCAGGCAAACGGCATCCATTTCGGGTGCACCGTCACCTGGTCGGCCAGCTCTTGCAGATCGCCGCGCTCAGCCCACAAGGAGAAGAAGGCGAACCTCTCGGCATCGCTCAAGGTTCGAAGGTCCTGATCGTTTTGCAGGAAGCGTTTTAATTCCTGTTCGAATTTGGGTCCTTTGACCCGGCTGAGATACGCCAGCACGAGATCGTGCTGGGTCAGCCCGACTTCCTGCAGAATTCTGCCAACCTCCGGATTGTCGATCGCGGCCTTGTCGAGCATGCCGGCGTAAACGTTGAAGCGATGCAGTTCGGTTTGCGTCCGGCCGAGGGCCTCCCGCCACGCGGTCGCGGCGTAAACCGGCTCACTCGACAACCAGGCATACCCTTCAGCCAGGGGAACCTCATAGGAGATCGGCTCAAGAAAGCGGGCGCGACGAAAATCATCGATCGCCCGCTGCGGCCGCCGTAAAGTGACCTCGGCCAAAGCCCGCGAAAAATAAAGCTGCCAGTCGAGCGGAGCGAATTCCAAGGCCCGGGTGTTGAGCGCGATGGCTTCCTCGAAATTGTGACTATTCATCGCCGCCGGCGAAAGCTGTTTGGCCACGGTCACGCCCACCGAACCGGGCAGGAGTTCCTGTTTCTTCGCTGCCACCGTCCAGGCAATGCCGCTGCCTAACAAGCCCAGCCCGATCAAGCGAAAGACCACCGAAGTGATCACGCTTCGCCTCAATGGCAGCGGCCGGTGCAAAGCCGCTCCGAGAAGAAAAAGGCCCGCGTACGACGAGCCGACGCGATGCGCGGAAACGTCGATCAAGCCGTGGAGGGCAAAAAACAAAGCACCGATCAGCGCGGCCAGACGAAAACGTTGATTGGTTGCTTCTTCCAGAGGCCAAACTCGCCGGATCAAAAGGACCCCGCCAATGAGTGCCACCACAACCGCGGGCCAGCCCACTTCCGACCAAAGCCAGATCCAGTCGCTTTCCGGATGCAAAGCGCGCGTCTGGGTGATCGAAGCCTGACGAAAAGTCGCGAAGATCGGTTCAAAGTTCCCCAGACCCAGGCCGCACCAGGGCGATGCGCGGATCATATTGAAAGCGTCGTGAAAAATCTTCCACCGAAAGTCCGCAAAAGCCTGGCCGTCGTTTGCCTGCAGGATGTGAAAGCGCTCCATGGTCGCGCCGCCGAAGATCAGCAGCGCCGTCAGGAGAAGAAGAATGAAGGAAGCGGCCAGGGCGATGCGGGCATGCGAGCGAACGCGGAAAGCAACGACCGCAATCCAGAGCGCGCTCCCCGCGACCAGGATAATGACGCCGGCTCGTGAAAAGTTCAGCACGGTCGCGGTAACGAGTATGCCCAGCCCGAGCAGCCATACGATCCAGCGCTTGCGCCCATGACGCATGTCATCCTGTCCGCAAGCCAGCAGCACGATGGCGGTGATGCCGAAAAGATCGCCGGTTTGATTACGATTTGGGAATGGACCGAAGCCGCGCGCGTTGATCCAAAATGAGGGCGCCAGGTGCGACAGGTAGAAAATGATGGATAGAGCCGCGATGAAGACAATGCCGGTGACAAAGATCCGCAACTGCGAGCGGGCCGCGCGCAATTCGAGTTCCTGCGTGCTGGTCAGGTAAAGCCAGCTCAGACCGGCGACCATGCTGATCCAGCACGTCAGACTGATCCAGGGCTGGGCCGACAAGGTTTGTGGCAAGGTCGTTCCAAAATCGTTTGCCAGCGCCGATCGCCAGGCCGGCAAAAAGAACCAGCGCGCCGGAAGAAAAGCGACCGCGCCCAAAGCGGCGAAAAGAATGAAAACGATGTTGGTCAGGAGGCCCAGCGAGAGACGCGGTGGGCGAAACAACAGAAGCAGCCCGAGCAGGGCGACGACGATGCCTTCGGCCCATTTCTGCGTCGCGCCGCCGAGAAAAGTGGCCAGCACCGGCAAAAGCGCGATGATTAACCCACTACGGGATCCTTGGCCCGACCGGGTTCGACGCGAAGATGGTTGATTAGGGACGGGGTCTGGCATCACCCGGGAAAGACTACCATGGTATGGGAATAGCTATTTTAGACAACGCCAGTTGCGCTGGTCGACGGCGGTATCTTAGCACGGGTTGAAGGCTGGCAGGCATCGCGTAGTCTCAGCTCGCAAAGGCGGCATAACCCATGGTAACGCAACGCACGGAAGGCCTCTATCGTCTTTTCCTGCTCTGCCAGATCGTCATGGTGGCCGGGCTCTTCTGGCTCGGCGTATGGATCATGGTGACGTTTTATTCGTCAGGCGCACAGCTCACCTGGCGACGCTACAGCATTTATTGCGGCTTGCTCGTTATAGGCATGACGCTGGAAGCGCTGACGCGCTCGAAGAATTACTTTTTGCAGAACGAGCTGCTGCGACCGCATCGCCTGAGCCTCCGGCAAACCGCGGCCAGCATTGGCCTGCTCGTGCTTTATCTCATCGCGACCAAGGACGCGTTTATCTCGCGAATTTTCTTTTTCAACTTTGTCCCGTGGCTCTACGTCGCTCTGCTTTTTTCGCATATCTATCTCCCCGGACTGCTCGCCCGGACGATCTTTCGGCGGGAAGAGAAAACGCTCCTCGTGGGATCGCCCTTCAAAGCGCTCCAGCTGGGCGACTGGCTGCGGCGAAAATCAGAAATCGGCCTTCGTACCGTCGGTCTCATTTCCGATGACCCTCCGGGAAATACCGGTGCCGAGGAACTCCCGATCATTGGCACGCCCAACGAGTTGGAAAAAGTCATTCGCGAACGCGGAATCACACAGGTCATCCTTCTCGAGTTTCCGGTGAATGCCGCCAACCAGGCGGTCATTAAAACCTGCGATCAACTCGGGGTGCGTCTCTTCATCCTGAGCGATCTCGAGGAGAGGCTGCGGCACGCCGTCACCTTTTTCGAAGATGGTGGTTTTCGTTTCATGGGTTTGCGCGAGGAGCCGCTGGAGAATCCGCTGAACCGCTTTCTTAAACGCGCAATCGACCTGACCATTTCCGTCCCGGTGATGATCTTCATTTTCCCGATCGTCGCCCTGATCGTCTTCGTGGCTCAGCGTCTGCAATCGCCGGGTCCGCTGTTTCATGTGCAGGATCGCGCCGGCATGCAGAATCGCCATTTCAAGATCTATAAATTCCGCACCATGCGGACCGACCATCACGACGAGGCCCGGCAGGCCACTTCAGCGGACGCGCGGGTTTATCCGCTCGGCCGCTGGCTGCGCAAACTCAGCCTCGATGAGGTTCCGCAATTCTGGAATGTTTTGTTAGGCGATATGAGCGTGGTCGGCCCGCGGCCGCATTTGATCGAGCACAACAATCAGTTTGCCCGGCTGATGGAGAATTATCATGTCCGGGCCTTCATCAAACCCGGGATCACCGGCCTGGCGCAGGTTCGCGGCTTCCGCGGCGAAGCCCGCGACAGTTCGGACATCGAAAACCGCGTCAGCTGCGACATCGAATATCTCGAGAACTGGAATATTTCGCTCGAATGCGGAATCATTCTGCGCACTTTCGCGCAGTTGATCTCTCCCCCGCGCTCGGCCTATTAGCCGCCGGCGGTTTGCCTAACAAGCGCCTGTAGTTCGGCGAGGAAATTTTCTTGGACCCGGCGGCGCTCAAACTTTTCCACATAGCGTCGTCCGGACTTGCCCCACTCGGCCAGCCGCTCCCGCTCATCCGCCAGGGTCGAAATGACCTCAGCCAGTTCGGAAGGACGACCCGGCGGCACATTGACCCCGCAGCCGGCGCTCCGGACGGCGCGGGCCAGGGCGCTCTCCTCGTCCGCCACCGTGATCAGCGGACAAAAGTGCGCCGCGGTCATGAGCAACTTGCTCGGGAAAAACGCGTTCCCCGCGCGCGCCTGCTGGGTGATGAAGCAGACGTCGGCATCGACCAGGAGCTGTGAGTAGGCGGCATCGGATTGCAACGGCAGCATGGTGACGTTTGCCAATCGGCGCTCATGGATGCCCGCTTCCAGTGCCGGCCGGGCAGCCCCGTCTCCACAAATAAGGAAACGGATATCGGCGCGGTCGCGCAGCAGATCCGCCGCCTCGACCAAGATATCGAGGCCCTGCTTTACTCCGAGGTTGCCCGAGTAAACCGCGAGAAAAATATTGTCGCCGATCCCGTGCGTTTTCCTGAACTCACCCCGCGCAGGAATTTGCGACTCCTCCGGAATGACGACGCTGTCCTGGTAGAGGACTAGTTTTTCTTCCGGCACTCCTTTGGCTCGAAAGGCGTCGATGACTTCGTCGCTCAGGCTGCAAACGCGCGCTGCTTTTTTGTAGGCCAGTGCCTCCAGCCAGTAGAGCGCGCGCGTAAACCAGCCTTCGCGCAACATTCCCAACCCCACGGCGGCGTCCGGCTGCAAATCTTTCACGTGAAACACAAAAGGGGCGGCCTTGACGCGCGAGACCACCCAGGCGGCCGCACCTAACAACAATGGAGGCGAAACCACGACATACACATCGGGCCGCGGAAGCGCCAGGACCCTAAGGGTCGAGAAGAAAACGAACGTCGCCTCGTGGATGATGCGTTTCAGGGCGGTGGCCCGCTCGGGAACGTAATGCCAGCAACGATGCACCGGCACTCCGTTGATTACATCTGTTCGAAAGAGCCGGCCTTCATCGCCCGGGCGCTTCTTCCACTCCGGGTAATAGGCAAATGTAGTGACCATCTCCACATCATGTCCTGCCTGCCGGGCAAATTCGCAGAGCGCGACATTGTGTGGCGCAATGCCGACCACTTCCGGCGCGTAATTGATTCCCCAAACGACGAGCCGCATGGGTTTAAAAGTGGCGCAAGCGTCCCGCTTGCGTGTTCATTTGTTTCGCAAGCCAGAGGCTTGCGCCACTTTCCGTCTCAGTTCGTAGGTTTTGGCGACCGAAAGAAACTCATAAATGGCGTGTAATCGTGCGAAGTAATAGCCGTCGCGTCCGTCGAGAAATCCCTTCTGCCATATATAGACATAGAGGAAACGCAGCAGCGGCCGAAACGGCATCCGTTGCACCAGAGTTTTCACCCGCCGCCGCGCGCCGACACCGGCATGAGAAAGCCTGGTCTTATCCAGTTCGCCTTCGACCGCCACCGCTGCCTCCCAGTTCGAGTAGCGATTGTGTTTCTCCATGAAGACTTCAACCGTCGGGAAAGCGTAGTGCGCCATCTCCGACTTGAGTCTGCCCGTCGCGCCCCTGACGGTGACATGCTCGTGCACCTCGTTATCGCCGCTATCGGTCGCGGCCGCGGTCAACTGTTCATACCGGCCGAGCGCATGCTTAAAGAGCCGCAGGTTCCAGTTCGGATAATAGGCGTGCTTTAATCGGCGCCCGAGAAAAATGAAATAGCGATTGATCCAGTAGCCGGCAATGCCCGGCTGGGCGATGGCCGCGGCGATTTCCGCACAGGCCTCGGGCGGCAAGACTTCGTCGGCATCGATAATCAAGACCCATTCATTTCGGAACGGCAGATTTTCTAACGACCAGTTTTTCTTCTTCGGCCAAGTGCCATTGAATTCGAACTGGACCGTCCTGGCCCCGTGCTCCTCCGCGATACGGATGGAATCGTCCGTGCTTTTGGAATCGACCACGAAGATCTCGTCCGCCCAGGCTACGGAGGCGAGACAACGAGGAAGATTTGCAGCCTCGTTCTTGATCGGAACGATAACAGACAGCGCGACTTTCAACTCGGTTCTCTCCGTTTGGTCATTTGCACGGCTACAGTGCAGAGCCGCTTGATGATCCAGTCCTTGCTCGGAAAATCCGGAGCGCCCACCCGGTGGGTTCTGAAGATCGCGCGATGATTTGCCGCCCAGATTTTCAAGTCGCGCAGGGAAACCCAGTGAACGGCGTCCGAATCGAGAAAGAACGGCCCATGGAACGCGGCCACATCCGTTTGAATGAGAAATTGCGGCCGTCGCAAAAATAACGCCGCCAATCGGGCCAAACCGGCGCGAGCGGCGAATGCGAGCGTAGCCAGGCGTGAAAGATGGCGGGTCGACGGACACAGATATCCGGGCAGATCGTAACGCGGGGAGAAAATGAACAGGTCCCCCTCGTCCGCGAGGAGCTTCCAGGCCTGCTCGAGATGCGCCAGAGGATCGGTCACGTGCTCGAGGACGTAGGTTGAAAAAAGCACGTCGTAGTCGCCCGGCAGATTGGCGCTCGCAATATCGCCGAAGAATGATTGATCGGCTTGGGCTCGCAACCAGTCCTCATTGTAACGCGTGACGTCGTGAGCATGAAACTCCACCCCGTGGCGCAGGTTGTTTTCCGCGAGGTATCGGGCAAAGCCAGTTCGGCCGGCACCCACCTCGAGAACGCGCACGCGCGGTTTGGATTGAAGCTTTTCCCGGATCGTCGCGGTCACATGGTGCCAGCAATTGCCTTGATCGCTTGGGCTTTCGAAGGCGGTATAATCAGGGACCGCATCGTAAAAACGATCCAGCTGTTGGCGAAGCTGGCGATGCGTTTCTTCCGAAAGCTTGTGATACGGAAGGAGCTGGGCCTTCATACATTATGGCTCACCAAGCCACGCACGCCCGAGGCGAACAATCGCATTGCCCAACGCAACTTCCCCACGCTGGGTTTCCTAACGAACTCGCCGGCCGCCTTTGCGCCAACCCGCAGATCGCGACAGGGCCGGAAAGAAGTGCGATAGAAGCGACCGGCCGCCGCCAGCAAAGCGGCTTCGTTAGGATTTCGGGGTTCAAATTCATCCCACTTGCGTCGAAAAGCGTGATACGCCCGCTCGACTCGCGGCGCGTCCAGAAGCGCATTCGCGACATGCGCCCGCTTCAGATACAAACGGTCCGGCAGATAATGGACGATGCTGATTAGTGCGATCTTGCAGAAGAGATCGCTGTCTTCATAAGGCCAGAACTCCGTGGTCCAGCCATCGACCTGCTCAAAAATGGAGCGCCGGAACATGGCAAACGGCCCCTGTCCGGTGCCGCAGTAAAATGCGACGAAAGGCGTCTCCCGCTCGTCCGCCCGCAGCGGGCGCGGCAAACCAAGACGCGAAGGGACCCATCGGCTCCGCATTTTGTTTCCGATTTTGCGGCCCTCCGTGTCGATTTCCTGAAACTGACAGCCGACGACGCCGACCTGGTTGTTGGCATCGAGGTACTCACTCAGTTTGCGCAAGGCCACCGGCTCGAGGGCATCATCGTGATCCAGAAAAAGAAGGTATTGAGTCTCGGGCGAGCAGTGGGCCGCGCCGGCATTTCGAGCGCGACACGTTCCCGCGTTCGCTTGCCGGAGCAATTTAATTCGCGAATCACCGGCGGCCAGTTCCGCGACGACTTCTGCCGTGCCGTCGGTGCTGCCATCATCCACCAAAATGTGTTCCCAGTCCGGGATATCCTGCTTCCGCACACTCGCGATCGCGTCGCTGATGAACGATCGTGAATTGTAGCACGCCGTGATGACCGCGATTTTACTCATCGCGGCCGCAGCACTTTCGCGGGATTACCGGCGACGATGACGCCCGGCGCGACATCACTCGTTACCACGGCGCACGCCGCAACGATGGCGCGCGCGCCCACGGTCACGCCTGGCAGGACGAAAGCGCGCGCCCCCACAAAAGCTCCCGCGCCAATGGAAATCTTCGCGACCATCAGGGGCAGCGCAGGGTGATTGAAATCGTGCGTGCCGGTGCAGAGGTAAGCCTCCTGGGCCACGATGGCTCCCTCATGGATTTCAATTTCGCCGAGAGAATAAAGATTCGCGCGATCGCCGACACAAGCACCCTCATGCAAAGTCAGGGTCCAGGGAATCGCAATCCGCGCCCGCTGATGCACGAAGGGCCGGCCCTGAATTTTGGCGTCAAAGATGCGCAGCCAGAAAAGACGCCATTCGTTAAGCGGCTTCGGAGTCCAGACGCAAAAAAGAAACCAGCAAAGCTCCCATAAAATTCGACGGGCCCGATGGCTCGTCGACCACGGAGATTCCTCGGCGGATTTCTGATCAGGTTTAACGATTTGTGCTTCCGGCATGGGAACAATTTATCCTGCAGCCTGCGTCAAAGATTGAAAGTCGCTCAAGAAAGCCTCCGCCACGCACGTCGTGGAGTACTCAAGGGATTTCTCGCGTCCCGCCTGAGCGACGCGAGCGAGCAAGGGTTCGTCCGCGACCAGCCGGCGCATTTTATTTCCGAGAGCCGCCGCGGGAGTCCCGCGCCGATGATCGAAAATAAATCCTGTTTCTTCGTCACGCACAAAATCGGTAAAGCATTCGAGATTTGACACCAGCACGGCACATCCATGCGTCATTGCCTCCAATGGCGCCAGCCCAAACGACTCTCCCCGTTCCGCCAGGGAAGGATAAACAAAAAGACGGGCATTGCGGAATGTTTCCTCCAAGGCGAGCCGGTCGAAAATCGGGCCGGTGAAGGTGATTCGCGAGACCGCCGTTCGCGCGGCTTTTCGAAGCGAAGCGAGGTAACTCTCGCCCCCTCCTCCAAGACGCTTCTCCGCCGGTCCGACAATCATCAGCCTCCACTCAGCAAAAACATTACCAGAACCAGCCGCGAAAGCCTCGACGAGGAGATGGACCCCTTTCTCCGGATGCACGCGCCCGACAAAAAGGATAATTTTCTCGCGGCTATCGAAACGCTTTTGGGGATCGCCCATGGCTAACAAAGGCGCCGGGTACGGAATAACCACGCTTCTTTCGGACAAGCCAGGCGCCTGTTCTCTAATCGCGCGCAGCACAGCGCTTGACGGCGCCTGCAATCGCGCGGCTCTCTTATAAAAGCGCAGCTGCCCTTTCGGGAATCGACCGACATGGACATAAATCCGTCCGCGCGTCGGATCCCTCAGCAGGACAGGGAGCCAGAAGGTGTTCGTGACGATGATGTCTGCCGCCGGAAGGACGGACAGTGTTCGCCAGGAGTAAATCAGATCGAGCGTTTTCAGCCAAACAAGCGATCCAGGAGTGTCGAATCCAGCGACTCGACGGTGATGCACGCCATCGAGCGTTTCCTCGCGTGGCCGATCGCCGACGGCACGCGAGATCATGGTGACCTCGTGTCCACGCCGGGCGAACTCCGCCGCCAGGCTGAGCCAGACCTTTTCGACCGCTCCCCCCATCGTCGTGGGCACGGGCAGGAATGCCCCGAGGACAATGGTGATTCTCATGATCGCGCTGATTCCGAAAGCACCGCCACGAGGGACTCAACCGCTTTGTCGATGTGAAACTTCTCCGCGAAACACCGGCGCGCGTCGTCCGACATTTGCCTCCGCTGATCGTTCGTTAGGCCGAGCCAGCAGTGCAGCAGCCGGGTCGTGCCGGCAAGGTCATCCTCGTCAGCGAAGCCGGCCCCCGCGTCTACGATCTCCCGCCAGATGTTGACCTTGTTCGAAATCAAAACCGGAGTTCCGCAGGCAAGAGCTTCCGCCACGGCGATGCCAAAATTTTCCTGATGAGAAGGAAGCACGAAAACCTCGGAAGCGGCGAACGCGCCCCATTTTTGGTCTCCGGCCAGCATGCCAGGGAAGGAGACGGGCGAAGCCGCGCCGGTCGCGGGAAAAAGGTTTGCCGCAAGGGCTTTGAGCTCGGCCAGGTAAGTCGGGTCGGCCGGACCGGCCAGGACGAGCTGCAAATTTTCGTCGGCGGCTCGCACGGAAGCAAAGGCCTGGAGGAGAAGCTCGCAGCCCTTCTTGGTATGCAAACGGCCGAGGAACAAAAGCAGGCGGCGATTCTTCAATTCAGGGAAAGCTTCGAGGAATTTCTCCCGGGCAGCATCGAGATCGACCGGCGGCGGAGCGGTACCGTAAGCCACGACCTTTTCGTTAGCGCGCAGACGAAAACCGGATCGGTGAGCCTGCCGGCGTTCTTCTTCCGAAGTGAAGAGGACCGCCTGGGCCCCTTTGAGAACGCGGGACTCGACCGGCCAATATAAGATCTTCTTTAGATGTTTAACCGGGTAGCGCCGCGCGAACCATGGATCGAGCATCCCGTGAGGAAAAACAAAATAAGGCGTCTTTGCCCGGCGCAAGGCACGCCAGACCGCGAAACTCATGTACTGCCAGATGCCATGGACGAGCACGACATCAAACTCGCGGTGATGTTGTTCGATCCACGGGAGGAAGCGCGAGGCATATCCGTAACTGCTCCGTCCCGGCCCAAGCGCGTGCACTTTCAATCCGGTTTTTTGCAGCCAGGGCGCATCCGGAGTATCGACGCAAATAATCTCCACTTCGTGTCCGAGGCGTTGGAGCGCGCTGGACGATTGCCTGACGGATTCAATCGGTCCCCCGCCGGCGGGGTTCAGGGTGTGAATGGATCGAAGTATCTTCATCCGAGCGCTGCCAGGGCCAGGGTGGCCGTTAATTAACGATCAGACGAACCGTTCGTTAGACCATTTCCGCCATGGGAACCATGCATTCGATCGGCATAGGCCGACCTTCTCGGCAAGCGCACGGGAGTCTCAACCACCACTTCTTCAGGGCCGGCCCCCTCGTCGCGGTGGTTCAGCGCGGCAAGACAAAGTCCATTCAGGACAACGGCAAATCCGAGGGTGGTGGGCTGGCCAAACGAACCGTTGAGCAGAGGGAAAACGCCCGCTCCAAAAAGAAACAACGGTAGGACATGCCCTTCGCGAACAGCGCGCAATGCGAGCAGGCCGATGTGAAAGGCCAAAATGGTGCGCCAGAGCAAAAAAGCGATTCCAAGGAAAGGCCCGCTCTCGAGAAGAACGCGAGTCCACTCGTTTTCCGCGAGAAGGAAGGTGGCCCGCCCGACAAGAAATCGCGCGGCGCCATTTGTCCCGACCCCGAGGCCGTAACCTGCCAGAGGGATGCGATCGAGAGCGTAGAAGGGTTCGGCGAATCCGCTGAACGTTCGGCTGATCAGGCCGCCGGCAATGGATCTGTCCCGAGTTTCACCTTCATCGGTGAAGCGTTCACTCAAGACCTCCACCCCTTCGCGGAAGATCGGAAGATGACTGATGCCCCAGCCGAGCAGGAGGGTTAAAAGAAGAATTCGTCCAAACTGATTCAGTGCCGCTGGGCGAAGAACCATGATTACCGAAAGCGTCGCGACGACAAGGCCGACGGCCAGGATCGCTGCGCGACTTCCGGAAACGGCCAGGGCGAGCACGAGCGCCAGACCGGAACTGGCGAGAAACCAAGAGTGATATTTCGCGCGCTCGAGAAGCGCGTGCAGGAGAAAGGCCGCCACCGCGGTCATGTATGAGATGGCTCCGGAAATGAACGAAAACAATCCCGGCGGACGGATCTTGCCGCCGCTTGTCTGGATCTGCTGTCCCTCGCCCAATCCGGCAGCGCGATTGATAAAGGCCTCGGGAGAAGCGCGGAACTGCATCGCCATGAGAACGGCCATCGGGATCATCCCCCAAAGAGTCCATTTGCCGATACGCTTAACGTCTTCAAGGTTGAAAACCTCCGGCAAAATAAAAATTAGCGGCAGGTGGAGGAAATCCGAGCGAAAGCCATAAGCCGTGACCAACGCGACTGTCAGCGGGGGAAAATAAGGTTCAAGCACAAGCGCCCCCGCGACGGTGCAGGGGATGGCGATCATCCACAGGGCGAGAAGGAATTTGTTCCGTGGGTAGGCCCGCGCCGCGATCGCCAATATATAAATAAGGATCGCCACCGGGTCGCGGATGATCAAAAGCGGGTTTGAGAGCTGCGGAACGATCCACTTCCGGAGGGCGCCCTCGGTCAGCAGGAGGAAGAGATAGAGATAGATCGACCATCGCAGCCATCGAACGACTCTTTCATGCCATTGGATGGCCGAGGAAGTTTCCTCCGAAAGACGGGCGCTGGCTGGAGGGAGGGATGGACGCATGAAAGGCGAGTTCATCCCATCACAGCCCGTGCCACCGAGGCAATTTCTTCTCGATAACTGTCCCAGTGCCGGGCATTCGCCCTCCGGCGGGCCGCATCTTTCATCGCGGCAAGCACCTTCGCGTCACTCCGGAGAAAATCCAATTTCTCCTCAATGGCGACAGCTGAGCGGATTGGCACAATGAAACCCTCCACACCATCGGTAATCAAATCCGGCCCGGCGGTGTTCGGTGTCGCAATCACTACCAGGCCCCGGGCCATCGCCTCGGTAATGACAAGCCCAAAGCCTTCGTGCAACGATGGAAACACCAGAACGTCGTGCCGCGACATTTCATCCAGAAGTTCGTTATGCGGCAAGGACGGCAGCCAGCGATGGCGTTTCAGGGTTTCGGGGTCGGGCACGGTCGCGCTGATTCGACGTCCGATCAGGGTGAGTTCGACATGGCCTTGAAGACGGGAAACTGCGGTCAGCAAGTAGGAGAGGCCTTTGGCCTGGCCAAGCGCACCGACAAAAAGGACACGCAGCCGGCCGCTAGCCGAGCGCTCCGAAATCTTTTCGCATGCGGCGGGCGCGCCGTATGGAATGACCTTGATCGATTCTTCACGGTATCCGGCCTCGACCAGCGTCCTTTTTGAAAACGCGCTCGGAACGATAATCGCATCGGCCAGGGCGAGTTCCTGATCCTTGCGTTCGAGTTTTTCAGCGCTGTCGCCTAACGAGGACAACGTTTCAGCCCATTGCGGCAACAAGGAAGCCTCCTCCTCTTGCAACTGACGAACCTTCCGAAAGTAGGCCGTCGGGTGATCGTAAATATTTCGCAACCCCATCCGCTTACCGGCCCGAAACGATTCGAGCGCGCCATCGTCATAAGCATACACCGCCTTGAGTTCCGGGAGTTCGTGCAGCCGCCTGGCCACACGGCGGTCTAACGAGCGATAAACCGCGTCCATCGAAAAGATCCCGGTTTCATGCCGGCTCAACCCACCGATCCCCAGCCGTCCGGAAATGAGCCGGCCCCATTCGCGAAAGGGCGACGTCCGGATAAAGGGCGCCACGCCTGAAGGGAACGATCGCCGGCGAAGTTCTTCCCGCGCGCGTCTCGAAATAGAAAAGAAGCGGTCCAAGAGACTCCCTTCCTTCCAATGAATGCAGGTCCAGAACTCGCGCAGCAGGCCGGCTTCGGCCAAGGCCAGGGCGGTTTGCCGCACATTTTGATTGGCCGTTGGATGAGAAAGAATGATCACGCCAATTTGGATTTAAAAAGCTCGAGATAACGGTCGGCAATGACCGCCGGTTGAAAGCGCGCAAGATGTTCCGGCGCATTTTTCAGGAGACGATCCGCCTCCCCGGGCGACCGAAGGAGTCTCTCAAGAATGTTAGCCAGCGCCTCCGCGTCACCGTTGGGAAACGTAAGCCCGCAAGCGCCGATCGCTTCGGGTAAACCGCCGCCGCGCGAACCAACAACGACGCAACCACAGGCGATGCCTTCGAGCGCGACCACGCCAAACGGCTCCTGGTAACGCGAGGGCACGACCAGAATGCGGTGGCGGTTCAAGGTTTTGGAAAGCTCGTCGCCAGATTGAGGCCCCACAAAGTTTACCTGCCCGGACAAGCCCAGGTCGGCAGCGAGTTTCTGCATTTCTCCCAAAATAGGTCCGGAACCGACAACGGTTAAGGTCGGGCGCAGGCCGCGGCGGTCGAGCCCTTTGAGGGCATCGAACAAAATATCGAGCCCCTTTTCTGCAACCAATCGGCCGACAAATAGCAATTCGCCGCTGCGCGCAACTTCTCCCGATTCTTTCCGAAAGCAGCCGGCATCATAAGGATTGGGAATAACAACCGGGCCGTTATGAAAGCTGTTGGCGACGAATTCGCTGATGGCGACACCGGTGAATTGATGAGCGATCGCGCGTTTCAGACGGAGCGGCCCATCGAAGCCAGTCGGGCGCATGGCGTACGAACCCTGATGCGTCACCACCACTGGACGGCGCTGGAAGGCCACCGGCCAAAGCGTGCGCAGGCTCAGGTTGTTTTGCCAATAAATATCGCATTCCCGAACGAGAGGGAGGAGTTCCCCGATGGACGCTCCCCTAACGACTTCAAACCGATCTTCAGAGGCGCCTTTTGTCTGCGTGACCACCGTGACCTTATGGCCACGGACGGCAAACTCTCGCCCCAGCAGCCGGCTGACCGTCTCAATGCCGCCGAGACTTGGCGCAAAGGCGTGCGATGAAATCAGAATATTCATCGGAACGGCGGCGGGCCGAAGCGACCGCCGAAGTAATCGCTGATTGCTCGAAATCGCGCTTTCGCGGAAAAGGCGAACGCCGAATCCGGCACGATCGAGAGGCGCAGGGTGTTGAGAAAAAGCAGCGAAGCGCGCACGGCTGCGGCCAGGCGCCCAAAGTAGTCGTGCACCAGCAGCAGTGAATTTCGCGCGAAAAGGTAGCTGCGCCACGCGCTCGGCGTCGCTGTGCCCGGGTTGGTGACGAAAGCGCCCCAAACGAGCGCAACCCTCCAACCCCGGCGCACCGCGCGGGCGCCGATCTCATGTTCGTCGCCATAGGCGAAATATCTTTCGTCGAAGAGTCCGATTTGCTCGATGCATTCTCGTCGCACGATCATGAGCGTTCCATGCGGAACATCGACATCCTGGACGGCACCACGAGCCAAAGGTGTTCCGGTCTTGAGTTGCACTCCGCGGAGGGCTGATAAATGCGGCACGCTTTCATCAGGGTACTGCGGACAGGCGATGCCGATCCGCGGATCCTTGTCCATCGCGTCGACCAGCAAAGGAAGACAACCGGGCGAGATAGCCGCATCGTGCGCGCTGATGAGGCAATAGGAACTCCGGTCGGACTCAAGCCACGTTTTCAGGGCAACGTTAATGGCCGGCCCCCACCCCATGTTTTTCGGCAAGCGAATCAATTGAACGGAGGCCGAGATTTCCGCCCTGAGCTGCTCATAAGCTTCCGGAGATGAATCGTTATCGAGCACGGTGACGCTCAACGGAACGCCTTGCTGCAAAAATCCGCGAATCGTCGCAGCGCATTCGGCCGGCCGATTCCAATGAACCAGGACCAGGTTAACGAGTTCAGCGTTTTCGGGCATGGCAAACGACTTCTTCTCCGCGCCCCGGCAGCAGCGAAAAGAGAAAACCGAGAATGCGCATCATAAGTTTGAAGCCTGCCGAATCGGCAACAGCGCCGACTCGGCCGTGGCGCCTGATGCTAAGGCTTTCCTTGAAATCCCAATAGAAACGGCGCATCGAAGTAAACGTTCGCACCTCAAAACCGGCTGGCTCGAGCATCCGGCGATAAGCCGCTTCGGTCGGCAGGAAAAGGTGTCGCGGCGGATCCAGCGCATACCATTGATTGCCGAAAACCCGGCGCGACATGCCTAACGGATTTGGGGAAACACTCACCAGGATTCCGCCCGGTTTGAGGCAACGGCCCAAGATTTCAAAGATCTTCCGGGGATCGAAGAAGTGTTCGGCGACATGGGTCAGGGTGATGGCGTCAAAGAATGCCGCCGGGAGGGCCACGTTTTCGACCTTGTCCCGGTACACGGTCAAACCCCGATCGATCGCGCGTTGCGCTGCCGCGGGGTCGACTTCTATTCCCTGGACTTCCCAGCCAAGTTTTTGCATCCACTGCATCAAGGCGCCGTTGCCACAGCCAACATCAAGCAATCTGCCTCCGCTCCTTTTCGTTAGGTAACGGACCGTATAACCGGCGCGTTTTCGCATTGCGCGACCCAGAATCCGCCCAAGCCAGATTCCCGAGGGCGAATCGGCGCGGTCCTCCAGTGAGTCGTAACCGAATTGCCGCTGCAGAACGGAAAGCTTCGCCGAACCCGCTCTTCCCGAGGGAAAAGCCGCGTCCGACTGCTCGTCGCTGCGGGTAAAGGTATAGTTCGCCGGATAAAGCAACGGCAAGGCGCTCTCGACCGGTCGCGGATTTGGCCATAACGACTCGCATGTCGGGCACATCCAAAACGTCCATTCTCCGGGCAGACCGCAGATATAATCACGCGCCCCGCTGAGAGCCGGCCGCCCGGGCTCGCCACAAGCTGAACAGCGCGGAACAGATTCGGTTTCGATAACAACGGGAGTGACCGTCATAGTCCTGAGACCGGCTGCCTTCCAAAGCCGAGTTTTTCTCCGATAACTTCGGTCAGCGCTTTCAAGGAAGCGTGCCGATGATACCAATCGTAAAACTTAGAGCCCGTCGCAGCGCGTTCCTCCGGCAGAGGGAGCATCACTTTGCGGCGATGGATAAAGAAAGGGCCGGGCAGAGAATCGCCTTTCAAAGAAAGCGGGCCGGTTCGATGTGGCAATACGGGGACGATGCCATGAGCACAGAATGCCGCGAAGACACTCGACTTGAGGAGAGCATCCACCGGCGCGGACGGATGATGAAAGTAATCGAGCCATCCGAAGGCGGCCGAGGCGAGAAGATCGGAGGCGACGGCGGCATCCACATCCGGATGGTATTTCCACTGCACACCGCGCAACTCGTTTAGTTTCTCCCGCACCGCGATGCTTTCGCGCCCTCCAATAACAAAGAGCTCGCGCGGGAAAAAGTGTTCCGGCACGCGAGAAAATATGTAACTGAACGACTCAATCGATTTCTCAACCAGGGCGGTCCCGCCGCAAATGACCCATCGGTGCGGATCCTTGGCTTTGATATCGGACTGGCCAAGAACGGGCTCGCCAAAACCCGAGGGAACTGGTTGCACCGAAACGGAAATTTCCGGCGCCAGCCGATGGAGTTGCCCGAGCGCGGTTTCACTGGTGATGACCGCGGCATCCGATGATCGGGCAATCGAGCGGGCAATCCGCCGCTGGAGCGGCTTCAACCAAAAAGCGCTGCGCCAGATGGGCCCGGACGCGTAGAGCTCATGAAAGATGGTCACGACGCGCGTTTCCCGACCGCGCCGAAACTCTTGAAGCGCAGCCGCGAGGTCGAACGGCAGTCCGCGTTGCTGATAACCGTAATTCACATAATGGAGGATCACCTTGCCCTCCGCGAGATTCGACAAATGCGAGAGATCATTAGCGGCGACAAACCGGCTGGAAGCTCCATAGGTTTTGGCAAGCTCTTCGCCGAGGCGCGCGGCATACGTCCCGACGCCGTCGCGATTGTCCAGAAGTTTGGGCACGAGCTGAATGACGGCTGAATTGTTCATCAGCGCAGGCGGGCAATTTTCTCGCGATACGATTGCGTTGTCTCGCTAGCGATTTGCGTCCAGTCAAAGCGGCCCGCGACGGCACGACTCCTGTCCGCGAGTTGCTCATAACTCCCAGCATCCATTCGGAGAATGCGAACAAGCTCTTCGGAAAATCGCTCAACCTCTCCAGCGGGCACGAGCAGCTCCGGCAGATCTCCGGACAGGATCGCGCGAGGTCCGGGAGAATCATAGGCCACCGTTGGAATGCCGGCGGCGAGCTGCTCGAGCAAGGCAAACCCAAAACCTTCAGCGTAGCTGGGAAAGGCGCCGGCGGTGGAAGTTGCCAGCAAACCCGGCAAATCCGCAGGTTGAAATTCGCGTACCATATCCACACGGTTCGAATGGGACAGTCCAAGGTCGCGCAAGACGCGTTCATCGTCCGCAAGAGTGCCGAGAAAAAGAAAACGGGTTTCAGGCATCTGTTTCCAAACGGACCGCAGGATCCTGGCCCAGTCCCTGGCCCCTTTGCGCCGGTTCCAAACGCCGATGAAACTGATCGTCGGTGCGCCTAACCGCACGTTCGGGGGCGCAGCAACGCCGGCGAAGGCCTTTCTCCGCTCCTCGGAGAGGCCGTAACCATGCACGATGATGGAGAGCCGCTCACTGATTTCGCTCCGCAAACACCTGGCCTCTTCTTCGTTAGGCACATTAACAACATCGGCTCGCACCACCGCGGCGTCGGAGGTTCCGCGCAGCCATGCGGCAATGGAACTGTAATAAAGCCAGCCGACCATCTTGGCCGCTCCGGGGAACCGATGCGCCCCGCGTTCGAAACGGTCATAAAGCCGATGCAACCCGACAGATCGCGCAACCAGGAGACCGGAGAATCCGAGCGCCGTTTTGGAAGGGCGCAGCGATCCAAGAAGCGCATCGACCACGTCATAACGCCCGCGATTTCTCCTGATAAAGGATGCGGCCCTGGCACTAAAAAGGACCTGCCGGAGAGCGTTAAGCGGGGCTGATTTCGTCCGCCGGCCAAACGCTTCGTCCATGCTGAAGACATCGACCGTGTGCCCCGCAGCCCGCCAAGCTTGCGCGAGTTCCATGAACACCTTGACCGCCCCGAGACGCGACTCCCAGGGCAGGTAGACCACCAGGAGAATGCGCAGCGGCCTGCCCGCGCTGTCGCCGGGGCTTGAGCTTATCGATTCAGACTTGTCCAAAACTTGTGCCTAACAGGATTAACGTAATGGCGCAGAGCAAGGCGTGGGCTCGCATAGCGATCGGCATAGCAGCACTGGTCGTCGAGCTTGAGAACGAAACGGGCAGGGTCGAGCGGCGCCGCTCCGTTGGCATGCATCGTCAGGTGGGTCATCGTTTGGTTGGTAAAAAAAATGGGCGCGCCCTCCATGACTTCAAACCGCTGAAGACTGAGCGACCAATCCAACCTTTGAAAGAGAAGGAGAACTCCGGTGTTGACCGGATGCGCTTTTTCATCAGCTGCGGATAAAAGACGATCGTCGCCGGCAAACTGACAATCGCCGAGGTAGAACGCCGGTGTGGTCCGGTTTCGGATAACCTCGGCAAGATCGCGCGCGCCGCGAAAAAAAAGGACGTCGGAATCCGCATAAAAGGCGGGACGATCCTCGGGAAGATTCATAATCAGGTTCAACTGCTTCCCGGTTGGGTGGTTAACGAGATATTGCTCGACCTTGCCGGACGCCCTGGCCTCACTCGAGGCAGGGCGGACGCAGACACACGGATCAACCTGCTGCAGCAGCCGGATACTGCGCGCGGAGTGCGAACCATCCGAAACAACGACAAACCTGGCCGGACGGCCGGCACATTTTAAGAAAGAGCGAATCGAGGCGACCTGCTCAGGCAAATTGTCTTCGTTGGAATAAGCGAAGACATCGAGGTCGAGGTCGCGTTCGGGCCGGATCGGGCGCCGCACAATCAAAGGAAGAAAACGACGATAAATATTGCGCACGACCCGGCCATGGAAGCGCGCCAGATGATAGCCAAAGTTAGGCAGCTTCATTGGAGGGCGGCGGCATAACGATGGAAGCCGCGCAAGCTCAGGAAAATGTTGAGCAACAAGCTGGGCAGCACGGAAAGGAGATTGAACATGAGAACGCCATCGACCCGTGAAAAATCGGTAAACGGGATGAGCAGCAGTTGCGTCCCCAAGGTCAGGGGAATGTAAAGCCAGGAGCCGGCGATCCAGGCTTTGGACGAGTTCAAGGCCCAAAGAGTCCCGGCAATGGCGTTGATGACCGCCCCCAGAACCATCAGGACCAGCTCGTTATGCAAGTGACCGTATTTGTTCCCGAGAACAAAGAGGAATTGATCGGGAAACCAAACCGCGCCGGCCACAACCAGCGCGCTAAACAGGCCGACGCTGCCAAGGATGGCGAAAAAGAGCAAACGCAGGCGGGCAATGCCTTCGCAGCGGGCAAAGGCCGGAACGAACACATTCGTCAGGAGGTTGCTGATGACCGTGAAAATCATGGCCAGACGGCCAAGCGCTCCTACTTCCGCGACCGATTTCGCCTGGTGCGCAAAAAAGCCGATCAGGAAAACCGTGATCTGCCCCTGCACACAATAAAAGATGGCGTTAGGCGCGAGGTGCTTACTGAGCCGGAAGATTTCCGCCTTATCTCCATCATCCTGTGGCGCCTGCACGTCGACCTCGGCGGCGGCGTAATTTCGCAAGAGCAAGTACTGCAAAAAAACCACCGCGCTGGCGATCAGAATCGCCATACCGGCGTTCAAGAAAAAACAAAGCGCAGCACAGAGCAGCAAAAGCCTAACGACCGCGCCAGTCAGATCAATGGTCTGAATCTTGGCCAGGTTCGACCGCAGCCTGGGAACCACGCTGAGGACGCCAACCGAAAGCTGAAAAGCCAGACCGGCCAGGACCGCGAGGATGAGGCAGCAGGTGTAGACCGGCGAGGCCCCGTTCCAGACGAGCATGAAATACATGATCGGCGTGACGACGACAACGGCGAGGAGCCCGAATTGCCGGCGCAGGGCGAGCGCGGTGTTGATCAATGATCCGAATCGACGCCGATCCTGCCAGACCCGGCCGCCAATCGAGATCAGGCCGACACTGATTCCGATATCGGCCAGCAGGTTGAGCGTTCCCTGCATGGAGTTAGCAATGGTGAACCAGGCGTATTCGAACTGTGAGAGCTGACGGACGAGGAGAATCCCGCTAACGAATCCGAGCAACTGAACCGCAGCCTGGACGAGGGCAAAGCTTCCCACCACTCGCGCGCGATGCAGCGCCCGACGAATCATCGGGGTCGAGCTTTCGTCGAGGAAGGGAGTTGAGATTGGTCCGAAAAAACCCATGCTCGTGGCTAATCCTTCGGGGAAAGCTGGCGAAATGCCAGAGTGCATTTCAGCGCAGACTAAAGAACGAATTCTTTGCCGCCCACCGGCACCGGCGAGCGCGTTCCCAAAGCGTTCGAGCGCGTTCTAAGAGAGTTTGGTCAGATGATCCGGCTCGGGCTCAGGCAGCGCGGAAATCGGATCGGTCTCAGGATTGGGCGTCGAATAATATTCGGAATATTGATAGTAGTAATATTCCGGCAGCGAAGTATCGACGAAGTTCAGGATGACGCCGGGCACGTTCACCTGCCGATCGTAGAGAAGCTCCAAACCTTTTCGGGTCAGGCGCGCGGAAGTGTATCCCAGACGCACCACGAAGATGGTCGCATCGATTTTCGGCGCCAGGCTGGTGGTGTCATCGGCCGCGAGCACCGGCGAACTGTCGATCAGGATGTAGTCGAAGGCGCTGTACATCTCCTTCAAAAGATTGTCGGTTGATTCCCGAAGCAGATGTTCGCTCGGTTGCGACAGTGTCCGCCCGCGCGGCAGGATGGCCAGGCTCGGATAGGAAGTCGGGACGATCACTTCGCGCCAGTTGACTTCCTGTTTCAAGACTTCGGAAAAACCGATCTTCGACGAGATCCCGAAAGCTTCGCGGATCGCCCCGCGGCGCAGGTCGCCATCGATTAGGAGAGTGCGGGCGCCCGACAAGGCCATTGTAATGGCGAGGTTGGACGACACGGTGGACTTGCCCTCGTTAGGAACCGCGCTGGTAATGAGGAAGGTCTTCGGGCGGGGCCCATCATAAGGCATGAAGAACAATGACGACCGGACGTTGCGATAGGATTCGGCAAAGACGTGACGCGCGTCATCCGGCTGCAAAAGGGTGACCTTGCCCTTGACCTTCTCCTTTGGAATCTGGCCGAGCACATTTTCAGAGAAATGATGCTGGAACTCGCCGAACGACGCCATGCGGTCGTCAATGCGATCGAGGAGAATGAGGATGGCGATACCGGCAGCGGCGCCGCAACCGAGACCGATGAGAAGGCTGCGGATTAATCCCGGGCGAACAGAAACCGGCGCGGTCGCCATTTCCATGATTGAAACCTGATCGGCGCTGTCTACCACTTGCGACACGTCGACCTCCTTGAGGTTATTGGTCAGGCGATCATACAAAGTCTTTAGGCGATCGACTTTGCCCTTTACCCGGTTGAACTGAGCGAGGCGCTGACTGAGATCGAGAGCCTTCGCTTCCCATTCCTTGATATTGGACTGAAGATTTTCCATCTGCTTGCCGATGGACTTCCGGCGGGTGTCGAGCTTTTCGACGGTATCGTTGCGAAAGAGCTCGATGAGCCGTTCCTGCTTGGTGATCTCGTCGTTCAGCTTGAGGATCTTCGGATGCTTCGGGCGCAGATCGCGGCCAAGAGTGTCCCGTTCGGCCTTGAGCAACTGCACCTGCTGCTTCGCCTTGAGATAATCCGCTTCCGGACCGACATCGGAAAAAGGCATTCCTTTGTCTTCGTTGGCTTCTGACGGTGAAGAGGATGGATCGGCCTTGGCCTGCGCGCGGTCGAGATTTTGATCGAGATCGAGCAGGTTCAAAAGGTCGTACTCGGTTTTGAGCGACGAGTAGTCGTGATTCAATTTCACCAGGTAGGCGGCAGCGCTGTTTCCTTCCTCCTGGATGAATCCGATGTTGTTTTCCTTCTGGAATTCAAGCATCTCGTCTTCGGCGGCGCGCAGATCTTTTTCAGTCTGGATCAGTTGCTCGGTCAGGCCGGTGAGAACGTTCTTGCCGGATTCCTGGCGCAACTCCTTTTTGAAGTCGACGTACTTCTGCATGACCGCATTCAAATAGGCCTGAGTGTAGTCCGGGGTGCTTCCGATGGCGGAGAGTTCGAAAATTGAGGCGCGCGGTTTTTGCACGGCGCTGAGTTCAACCGGGACTGGTTGCATCTCCGGGTGGGTCGAACGCACCAGCGCTTCGGCGCCACGCTTCACCTCGCTGCTCTGCATGAGCTGAATCTGCGTGCCGTAAAAATTCTGCGCCTCTTCGCTGTAGATGGCGGCCTGCGGAATGTTCAGTTTACCCGCGAGCATCATCTTGCTCTGCGATAGGAAGGAAGGCGGTGTCTGATAGATGAGAAACGCTTCCACAAACAGCCCAAGGCAGATGGTCAGAACCGGGATCCACCAACGGCGGACGAGGAGCGACTTATAGCGATGCAGCTTGGTGATGAAGGAAGTCGACCACGAGCCGGGCTTGGATCTTTCTTTGGCGGAACTCTGCATCTTTACATGTTGATCAGACGCTGCGGGACGTAGATCTGATCATCGGGCTGAAGAACCATGTCCGCTTCCGGATGCTGTTCCTCGATGACCTTCTTTAAATCGACGGTGAAATCCTGCCCGTTCTTGCGCGTGACCTTGACCCTGCGCTTGTTGGCAAAATCGCCGAAACCGCCGGCGCGGATAACCGCTTTACTGACGGTATAACTTTCATCCGCCGGAATCTCCTGCGGGCCCTGCGCTCTGACCGAGCCGTAGATATAAATTTTGCCGCGTGATTTTTCGCTGACGCGATCGAGGGCGAGGATGACGGTCGCGTGGTAATAATATTCCCGCTCGAGCGCGGCCTTGACGTTATTGGCCAGCTCCTTGCAGGTCTTGCCCTGGGCGGGAACCATTCCGATATACGGAACCTCGAGTTCACCGTTATCGCTGACGCGCAAATGCTGGGACTCGTTGTCGCGATCTTCAACCACCCGGAAACTGACATAATCGTTAGGCCCGAGCTTCTTCTTGTCATCGAGCGCGGACATCGAATTCGTCTTGAGGACGGTATCGTTGACCGGCGGAGGAATATCCGGCGTGGTCGCCTTGGGTGCGAACGGCACCGGCGTGGGCGGCGCGTCCTGCTTATAGCCCGGATTATATCGTTGCGCGTAGCTCGGAACCGAACCGCTGACGATTACTGCGAGTAGAAGTGCATAAGCCCTGTATCTCATTCCCTCTTCATGCCTTTTAGAAGCTGTACGTTCCGTCCAGCGAAACCCGGTTCTGAATGTAGTTGCGCCCCGGTGCGTCAGAATATTTCTGCGTATACTGATAACGCAACCCGAGGGTCACGTGCGGGGTCAACTGATAGCCAACCGTGCCGGCCGCGCCGACGCGATGGAAGTGTTCATCGATAAAGCCGCCGGATTCATTGCCGTCCTCGAAGAAAAACTCGGTGGTCAGCAAGGTATTGCGGACGACGTTCCAGGTGATGGTGTGCCGGACGTAATTGAGCCGGACGTAGTTTGAATTGACGCCGAGCTGATTCTCGTGGCCGGCGCTGACCGACTGGCTGAGGAGGGCGTTCAGGCGGTGGGTCAAAAGAATGTTCGCGTAATAGTCGTGGACGTCGTGGGAGTCATTGACCAGGCCGGTATTATCAAACCCGATCCACTGGTAACCGCCGGCGAGACGAAGGCGGAGATAACTGCTCAACTGAGTCTCGAGGAAGCCGCCGCCGGAAGCGTCGGTTGAATCGTTGAGAACGTTGTCGTCGTAGTAGGTAAAGACCCCGGTTCCTTCAACGCCGATGTTGGTCGTGCTCGCGACCGCGAAGGAAAGACTGCCGGAAAGAATTTCCGAATTGTGATCCAGGTAATTGAACTGGTCCGTCGTGGAAATGAAGTTGTAATGATCGTAACCCAGGGTGGCCAGAACCTTGTTCAAGTCCCAGAGAACGGAAACGCCGGCGGTGTTTTCGAAGCGACCATAGTCGGCCGTATTGCTAAGCGCTCCTTCTGAAATCGGATCCTGCTGCAGCGACATCCGGTCGTGAATGTTGATGCGGAAATCGCCGACAAAGATGTCAAAGGCGATCTGGGTGCCGGGAGTAATCAGGATGGCGTTGGTGTCATTTTCCGAATGCATCACGTAGGCCGAGTAACCGATGCCAAGGTCGAGACGCAGCGTGTTCAGCTGGGTAATCGGCCAGATGGCGTCGAAATTGACCTGCGGACGAAAGATGACGTCGTCGACTTTTTCGTCGTGCTGCGCGAGACCGATGTTGTCGTTGTACTCGACTCCGACGGTGGCGCTGAAACGAAAGCGGACCGGACCAACAAGAAGATTGTAGGGAATCCGTTCGATGTCCTGTTGACGCGCCTGGGATGCGGCTTCGCCGGCCAGTGAAGGGCGGATGGCGTCCTGCGCTTTAACAAACGGGGCCAAGGCCAGCAGCGACATCGACAGCAGACCTAACTGCTTGAAAATGCGGCCGGAAAAACGTGGGACAGCTGTGCGGGTCATAGGCTGGGTTGGCATGGTTAAGGTTAGCAGTTGTGGTACCAAGGTTTCGCGGCAGACACGTCACCACGGGCATCGAGTTAAATCAATGTCGAGCAACGATCCAGCTCCGCCGATAAAATGTTTGTCAGCTTTTACCAAGAAAAGGGCGCTCGAAGCAAGCGAAATCGCCCCGGCCGAATCTCCATCGAAAAGAGTGGGTTTTACGAGGGAAAACGGCCCTTCCAGCCGGGCCCCCGGAAGGCTCAAATCCCGCCCTAAAGGAGTCCCTCCGGTTGGCGCGATCTAAGCTAGCAGACGGGCATGATTTCGCTGCGAATCGCGTGCCTGTCAGCCTTGAGCATGACCGTTCCCCTCCTCCCGGCCATGGCGGCCGATGACGGCGGCGAAGCCACCGCTGCCAAGACCGGCATGACGCAGATGAACTGCGGGGCCAAAATCGAATGCATTACTCCCGACGGCCACACAAACCCGGTCTCGAAACTGCCGGCGGTGGATCCGGCGGCAGCCGCCCTGATCATGGAGGACGACACGGTAAGCTGCCTCCTCCAGGAAGGTGTAACGAACTTCGTGGTCGAGCTCCCGAAATCGCGCTTGCTCGATCGCCTGATCTTTCTCAATGAAAATGCACGCGCCCGCGGCGAGCTTCGCATCGCCATTTCCAACAGCCGGCTCAAGCCGGCCAGCGCCGGCTGGCGGGAAGTCGAGGGCGTGGTTCCATTCTCCCATAAGCGTCTTTTCGGAGTTTCGTTGATCGGCATCGAAGCCAATTTCGTTAGGCTATCCTTCCGCGTGGAAAAAACAAAGGACCTCAATGTCGTGACTAACGAATCGCAGAAGGAAGCCCAAACCGGCGGCGCGAACGCTCCGATCAGGGAAGCCTTCACTTCGTCGGCCTTGCATGACGCGCTTGACTCGCCCCTGGCCACACGCCAGACGCGCGATCGAATCCTGCTGACGGCGGCCAATGACTCCGTCGGCCCGATCACCGCTTTCGCTCGTTAAGCCGCGCCCCTCGCGCACATCCGGCCGCTGATGCTCACGGCCTAACCACCAGTGGCAAAGCCGGGATAAAGGGTCATTCCACCGTCGGCGAATAATGTTGTTCCGACCACATAGTCGGATGCATCCGAGGCCAGCCAAACCGCGACGCGGGCGATATCTTCCGGCAAACCCACGCGGCCGTCGGGAATCAAACGCAGCAGATCCCGCTCGGCTTCGGGGGTTTCCCAGGCCGCGCGATTAATCGCGGTCTTGATCGCCCCCGGCGCAATGCTGTTCACCCGGATCTTCTTCGGGGCGAGTTCCTGCGCCATGCTCTTCATCATCATCATGATCCCGCCTTTCGATGCGGCATAGTTTACGTGCCCGGCCCAGGGAATGACTTCGTGCACCGAGCTCATGCAGATGATTTTCCCGGCGGCCCTCGAGACTGACGGAACCACACCGCGACGCAGGAATTCGCGGACGGCCGCGCGCGCGCAAAGGAACTGCCCGGTCAGGTTCACCGAGATGACCCGGTTCCAGTCGGCCAGGCTCATTTCATGAAAAGCGGCATCACGCTGAAGGCCGGCGTTGTTGATCAAAATATCGATCGTGCCGAAAGCTTTGATCGCCTCAGCAAACATGCTGTCGACCTGTTCTTCGTCGCTCACGTCCGCCTTGGCAGTGATCGCCTGCACGCCGTGATCGCGAATGGATTTCGACACCCGCTCGGCTTCGTCCTGGTCGGAGATATAATTAACGACCACGTCCGCGCCGGCGGCGCCGAGGGCCAGGGCACAGGCTTCGCCGATGCCGGAACTCGCACCGGTGACGAGGGCTTTCTGATTTTTGAGAGGAAGTTGCGGATCAATCGTTGCGCTCATAATAAATTCCAAACTTTCACTAACTTCAGTAATCCTGCGGAGCCGAAACCGGCGGCATTTTTTCCGAATGAAAACAGGGGCATAAAACTAGCTCGATTCCACCCGAACTCGCTTCGGGTCACGCATGGGATTGGCAACGGAAAAGCATAACTACCAATCCGTCCTGCCGCCACCCGGGGCGCTTGCCAGACCCAAACCACATGAACATAACGCACCAAGTCAGTCATCAAGCCGGGCCGTGGTGGAGAGTCCTGCTGCAAAAAGCCACGACTATCTTGCACACGCTGCCAGGGCTACGAACGATGCAGTTCGGGATTGGAATGTAGTCGCCGGTTCGCTCTCCTGGCCGCAGGGCCTGGAAAGCTTGTTCGGTTACCAGGATTCCGATCCGCAAAAAGATTTCGCTTTTTGGCAGCAAAGCGTTCATCCGTCGGATCGACCGCGTGTCTGCGCCGAGATCCAGGCGGCCCTCGACTCCACTGACGAAACCTGGAGCGGCGAGTACCGGTTTCGCAGGAATGATGGCGAATACCTTCAAATTCTTGAGCGCGCCTGCATCGCGCGCGACGCCTCGGGCAAAGCGCAACGGTGGGTCGGCTCGCTCATGGACATTTCCGCGCGCCAAAAACTTCAGGACCAGCTCTGTCGCTCGCAAAAGATGGAAGCGTTCGGACAGCTGGCCGCCGGCGTGGCCCACGATTTCAATAATTTCCTAACGACCATTCTCGGCTACAGCGATCTCGTCCTCTCCGAGCCGGGCATGACTCGCTGCGTCGAGAGCCATGTCCAGGAAATCCGCAGCGCGGCCGGCCGGGCTTCCGCTCTGGCGGGTCATCTCCTCGCGTTCAGTCGCAAGCAGACCCTGGCGCCGCACGTGATCGAAGTGAACGATTTCATCCATCACCTCGAGCGCACACTCTTGAAACTGCTGGGCGACAACATCACGGTCGTTTGCGACCTCCAGCGGAAGAAAGGGGGACTTCACGTTCGCGTCGATCCCGGACAGCTCACCCAGATCCTGGTTAATCTGGCCGTGAACGCCCGCGACGCCATGCGCTCCGGCGGACAGCTCAAGCTCCAGACTTTGACCGCGGTCTTCGATGACGATCAGGGCGATGACGTCGAAATCGACCGTCTCGCACCAGGCGAGTACGCCTTGGTCCGTTTGACTGACAACGGAATCGGAATGGACGAGGAAACCCGGCGCCACCTTTTTGAACCGTTCTTTACCACCAAAAAGGGCAACAACAGCGGCCTCGGTCTGGCCACCTCTTACGGAATCATTCGGCAAAGCGGCGGGTCCATCCGCATTCGCAGCGAACCGGGTGCAGGCACCGAAGTGGATATCTATCTTCCAAAAGTTCCGGCTCCCCCGCCGCCTTCCTACAAGAAGCCTTCCAACCGCGCGCTTCCCACCGGGACCGAATCTGTCCTCGTGCTCGAGGACGACATTTCCGTTCGCCACATGTCGGTCCGAATCCTTCGCAATCTTGGCTATCGCGTCACCGAAGCGGCCAGCGGCGACGATGCCCAGCGCCATTTCCAGGACGGTGCCGACCGAATCGATTTGTTACTGACCGACATTGTTATGCCGCAAATGAGCGGCCGGTTTTTTGCCGACTGGCTGCGCAATGTAAGCCCGGAGACAAAAGTGGTTTTCGTCTCGGGATATCTCGAAGATTCGCTGCATCCGGGCGACCGCCTCGAGAACGGAATGTTCTTTCTGCCGAAGCCGTTCGATCCGGAACAGCTGGCCACCACGGTTCGCCAGGTTCTCGATACCTGAAGTGCCGCGCACCGCGGCGAACGAACTCAACCCAAACGCGGCCGATATGACGGCGCCATTTGCAATCGGCTAGCCCATCGTTGCTGAGGGTGGCGCCACGGTATATGGACACGCGTGGTCACGTTCAGCGATATCGAGGCGGCGGCCGGGCGAATCAAAGGCGCGGTTTATCACTCGCCCTGTCCACACTCCATCCCGCTCAGCGAAGTCACGGGAATGGAGATTTTCTGCAAGCTCGATAATCTTCAGAGAACCGGCAGCTTCAAGGAACGTGGCGCGCGCAACGCCCTCGCCCAACTGCCGCGCGATCAGCAGCAACGGGGCGTGATCGCTGCCTCTGCCGGCAACCATGCGCAAGCCCTGGCCTACCAGGGCCGTCTTCTTCACGTCCCGGCGACGGTGGTCATGCCGCGCTTTGCTCCGCTGATCAAGGTAAGCAATTGCCAGAAACTCGGCGCCAATGTCGTCCTTTTCGGCGAAGATTTCGGCGAAGCCAAGGCGCGCGCGCACGAAATCGCGAAAGAGAAAGGCCTCGCTTACATCGATGGATACGATGATCCGGCGATCATTGCCGGGCAGGGAACCGCGGGCCTGGAAATCCTCGAACAGGTTCCCGAGGCTGAAGCGGTTATCGTTCCGGTCGGCGGCGGCGGTTTGCTGGCCGGCGTTTCGTTAGCCGTGAAAACGCGAAGGCCCGATGTGCAAATTATTGCCGTCGAAGCCGAAAACGTGGCCAGCTTTTCCGCGGCCATGGAAGCCGGCCAGCCGACGCGCATCGCGCTTCATCCAACCCTGGCCGACGGCCTGGCTATTCCACAGGTCGGCGCAAATGCCTTCGCGATCGCGAAAACCCGCGTCGACAAGCGGGTTACGGTGAGCGAGGAGGAAATCGCCATTGCCATCCTGAGAATCGTTGAGCTGGAGAAAGGTGTTGTCGAGGGCGCAGCGGCGACTTCGTTAGCTGCCTGTCTGGCGGGAAAAGTGCCCGAGCTATCCGGGAAGAAATGCGTCCTTCTTTTTTGCGGAGGCAACATCGATCCCAACGTGCTCAGTCGTGTCATTGAGCGCGGCCTGGTGGCTGACGGACGCCTTGGGCGATTCACCGCCATTATCAGCGATCGTCCGGGCGGGCTGGCTGATTTGGCCGGGCAGATCGCATCCACCGGCGCGAGCATCAAGCAAGTGGTGCACGACCGCGCCTTTGCCGGCATTGACGTTTCCGCGGTTCACGTGGTTTGCACGATCGAAACGCGCAACCGCGAGCATCTCGCGGAAGTCCGCGCGCAATTGCAGAGTCACGGTGTGACCACCTACGACACCAGGCAGGGTCCCACGGCCTAACGAGATTAGGCCTGGACGGAACGCGACCCCGTTCCCGCCACGGCCCATTTTCGGTCGATCCGTCATGCTCACGTCCCTTGAACCGGCGCGACCCTTCCGTAATCTCACCCATGCACAGGGAGCGAGAGGATCATTCTAAGGCTGATTCCGCCGAAATCGGGTCGTTTTCCACCCGGCACATCGGACCAAACGAACCCGAAGTCGCCGATTTGCTGAAGACCGTTGGGTTCGACAGCCTTGACGACCTGATCGATGCGGCCGTCCCGAAGAACATCCGGCTTCAAGGGGAGTTAGACCTGCCCGCGGGAGCATCCGAAGCCGAAGCCTTAGCGGAACTGCGCGCCATTTCCCGGAAAAACCGGATTGCTCGCTCATTCATCGGCGCCGGTTATTACGGCACGATCACGCCGCCGGTCATTCAAAGAAACATTCTCGAAAATCCGGGATGGTACACGGCCTACACGCCATATCAGGCTGAGCTGGCGCAGGGACGTCTCGAAGCCCTGGTCAATTTTCAAACAATGGTCACCGATTTCACCGGGATGGAGATCGCCAATGCGTCCATGCTCGATGAAGCCACCGCGGCCGCGGAAGCGATGGCCCTGTGCCACGCGACGCGATCTGACCGGAAAAAGTTTTTCGTCGCCGACAACTGCCATCCGCAAACGATTGAAGTTGTTCAGACCCGCGCGAAAGCCCTCGGCTTGGAGGTGGCGACCGGCGATTTCTCGAAATTTTTCGCGGAAGGCGGCGAAGCCGGTTCTGAATTCTTCGGCGCCTTGGTGCAGTACCCGGCGACCGACGGAACCGTTTGGGATTACTCGGAGTTCGTTGAGCAGGCGCACGCTGCCGGCGCGCTCGTGGTGGTGGCGGCCGATATTCTTGCGCTCACCTTGTTAAAGTCGCCGGGCGAAATGGGCGCAGACGTGGCCGTGGGCAGCACCCAGCGGTTTGGAGTTCCCATCGGGTTCGGCGGACCTCACGCGGCTTACATGGCCACCCGCGACGAATTCAAACGTCACTTGCCCGGACGGCTTGTCGGCGTGTCGCACGATGCCGAGGGGCGCAATGCTTATCGGCTCGCGCTGCAGACGCGGGAACAACACATCCGGCGCGACAAGGCGACAAGCAACATCTGCACGGCCCAGGTTCTCCTCGCGGTCATGGCCTCGATGTATGCGGTTTATCACGGGCCGAATGGATTGACCGCCATCGCCCGGCGTGTTCATTCGCTGGCTTGCCGCCTCGCCGAATCGTTAGGGCAGGCCGGTTGCAAATTGGTCGCGGAGAATTTTTTCGATACGATCGCGGTGCGACCGCCGAAAAGATCGGTTGATGATATCCTGGGCGCGGCTGCCCAGCGAGGGATCAACCTGAGAAAAGTGCACGACGCCGCCATTGCCATCTCACTGGACGAAACCACATCGTCGAAGGATCTGGCCGACTTGTGCGAAATCTTTGGCGCACGGCTCAACTCGGAGGAGGCGTCGGCCCGCATTCCGGAATCCCTCGTCCGAAAATCGGAATTCCTGGCCCATCCCATCTTCAACACCCACAAGACCGAAACAGAGATGCTGCGTTATCTGCGCAAACTGGAATCGCGCGATCTCTCCCTCTGCCATTCCATGATCCCGCTAGGTTCATGCACCATGAAGCTGAACGCGACCGCCGAGATGTTCCCGGTCTCATGGCCCGAATTTTCCGCGATTCATCCTTTCGCGCCGAAGGAACAAGCGGCCGGCTACGCGGAAATGTGCCAGCAATTGGAAGACTGGCTCGCCGAAATCACCGGCTTCGCCGCGGTCTCGTTGCAGCCTAACGCCGGTTCTCAGGGCGAATATGCCGGGCTCCTGGCCATCCGTGGTTATCATGAATCGCGCGGAGAAGCTCATCGCACCGTTTGCCTGATCCCGACTTCAGCGCATGGGACAAATCCGGCGAGCGCGGTCATGGCCGGCTTCAAAGTCGTTCCGGTCGCGTGTTTGAAGGACGGCGACATCGACCTGGCGGACTTGCGGGCAAAGGCCGACCAGCATGCTGCCGAGCTGGGCGCGCTCATGGTGACTTATCCGAGCACGCACGGAGTTTTCGAGCCGACCATTCGCGAGATTTGTCAAATCGTGCACGGCGCCGGCGGCCAGGTTTATCTGGATGGCGCGAACATGAATGCGCAGGTCGGTCTTTGCCGTCCGGGCGACTACGGGGCTGATGTTTGCCATCTCAACCTGCACAAAACCTTTTGTATTCCGCACGGCGGCGGCGGACCGGGCGTTGGCCCGATTGGCGTCGCTCCACATCTGGTCGATTTTCTGCCCGGTCTTCCCAGTCTTAGCTCAACCGGCAACACAGCGGCCGCCGGCCCGGTCGCAGCCGCCCCCTATGGCAGCGCCAGCATTCTGACAATTTCCTGGATGTACATTCGCATGATGGGACGGCGTGGCCTAACGAATGCATCGAAGATCGCCATTCTGAATGCCAATTACATCGCGCGCCGCCTCGATTCCTGCTTTCCGGTTCTCTACAAGGGCGCCAAGGGCCTGGTGGCCCACGAGTGCATTATCGATCTGCGGCAATGGAAGTCCGCCGGCATCGAGGTTGAGGATGTGGCCAAGCGATTGATGGATTACGGATTTCACGCGCCCACCGTTTCCTGGCCGGTCGCGGGGACGATGATGATCGAGCCGACCGAAAGCGAGTCGAAGGGCGAACTCGACCGTTTCTGCGACGCCATGATTTCAATTCATCGAGAGATCAAGGAAATCGCCGACGGAAAACTCGACCGGAAGGACAACCTGTTGAAGAACGCGCCGCACACCGCGCGACAGATTGCGGCCGGCGATTGGAAACATCCTTACACGCGGGAACAAGCGGCCTATCCCGCGCCCTGGACCCGGGACTTCAAGTTCTGGCCATCGGTCGCGCGGATCGACAATGTTTACGGCGATCGGAATCTCTTTTGTTCCTGTCCGCCGATCGAAGATTTCGAGGCCAGTTAAAGGCCAGCGCTCTCCGCCGCAGCAAACCGGTTTGCAGGGCGGCTCTATTCCGACGCCATCGCCGAGGCCGCCGGATCGATCCGCATGGGAACAAGGCGCAAGGCCGTGCCGGTGCTTTCCTCTTCCGGGACGGTGCCGGCTTCGTGATATTCCGCGTCGCCGTTGACCTGCCAAAGATCGTAAAGCTGCCTGTCGGCCAGGATGTTCTCGGTGCAGAGCATTGCCGTCATCATGGCATGGTCCTGGTTGTTATACTTATGCATCCCGTTGCGACCGACCAGGTGCAGGTTGGGGAAGCGTTCGTCGAGTTCAGCCCGGATGGTCTCGACGTGGCGGGCGTAATCGTCGTCGTAAACCGGATAGGCCTTTTTCTGCCTAACGACACATCCATCGAGCACATCGCCCTCTTCAGCCAGGCCGATCTTGACCAGTTCGCGCTTGGCCAGTTCGATCAGCTCGTCGTCGTTCGAATCCCACAGCCGGTCGTGCTCGAAACAAAAGTATTCCAATCCGTAGCAGGCCTTGTCGGCGTCGGGCACCATTTCCGGCGACCATGATCGAAAATTCTGCACCCGGCCGACTTTGACGCTCGGGTCATGAATATAGATCCAGTTGTCGTCGAACTTCTGGCGGTCCTTCAGAATGAGCATGACCGTAAGAAAGTCGCGGTATTTGAGGCTTTGCGCGGCCTGCAGAGCCTTGTCCGAAACTTTGGGCGTCAGCCCTCGAATCAGCTCGCGCATGGGCGCGGATGAAATGACATGCTTGGCTTCAATGCTTTGGGTCTGGCCGTGGGCGTCGGTGTACCGGACCGTCCACATCGAAGTGTTATCGTCATAAGAGCAGCCGGTAACGCGCGCGCCCATGTGGATTTCGCCGCCCATTTCGCGGGTCTTGCGCGCGCACGCCTCCCACATCATTCCCGGGCCCCTTCGGGGATAACGAAACGAATTGATCAGGGTCTTGATGACCTTGGTGCGATCCTTTGGCTGCCGCTTCGGCAGGAGAGCATTGCGAATGGCGCTGCCTAACGAAAGACCCTTGATTCGCTGCGCCGCCCAGTCAGCCGAGATTTCCCGGCAGCTCATGCCCCAGACCTTTTCGGTGTAGCTCTTGAAGAAGGTGTTGAAGAGCCGCTTGCCGAACTGGTTGCTCACCCAGTCTTCAAAATTGCGCGGATCGCGCACCGGAAACAACCGCGCCTTCAGCCACGAAAGCACACACAGGACCGAGCGGACGATCCCGAGCTTGAAAAGGGCTTCAAACGGCTTGAGCGGATAAGCGAAGAATTTGCCGTCGTAGAAAATGCGCGAGGAACGCGGACGGACCAACATGTCGTTAGGGAGAATTTCCGTCCACAGGTCTTCCACCGCCTTGCACTTGGAAAAGAAACGGTGCCCGCCGATGTCGAAGCCGAATCCCTTATAGGTCGCCGTCCGGGAAATGCCGCCGACATAGACCGGGTCGGCTTCGAGCACGGTCACTTCGACTTCGTTCTTGGATAAGAGGTACGCCGCCGTTAGTCCCGCGGGACCCGCCCCGATAATCGCTACATCAGTTCTCATTTTTTCTAAGCCACCCAATTCCCCCGTGTAAAATTCCAGGTAAACCATCCCTGCAGACACAACCCCACGGCAGAGCCCAGCGCGAGCACCACGATTCCGGTGAATTTTACCAGGGCCGGCGGGGTGCGAAGTTGCCGCAGAAAATGCAAAAAGGCGAGCACGATTAGCGGGTGCACGCAGAATTCGTAGCGCAGCATGCTTTCCATGCCCACGCAGGCAACTCCGCTAACGGAAAGGAAATAAATAATCGCCGCGCAAAAAAGGAGCGCGACTCGGGACGGGCCGCCGCGGAAGCGCTGGGCAAGCTCGGTGGCGCAGGCCAGCAAAAGAAGAACGCCGCCGAGGGTCATGGCCATCTGGCTGGCTTCCGTCGGGTTGTTAAACGCCGGGATCAGCCAGCGGTAACTGCTCGGCCGAAAAACCGCCAGGTAATCGGGACGAATACCCCACCCGGCGGATTGCGTGAGCATATAAATATCCCAATGACCCCAGCAGAGCTGGCAGTAAACAAAGAACGCCGCCGCTCCCATGACTGATACTAACGTCACCGCGACGGCGTTTTTGTGCTCGCGCAGCCAAACGAATGGATGCCGAAGCGGTCTCGGAAAATCACTCACGAAAGCGGGCAGAGCGGCTGCGGCCGCACACGGAATGCCGACAATGCGGGTCGCCGACATGACGAAGCCATGAACGGCCGCAAGAATAGCGGAGCGGTTGCCCTCGGCACTGCTCCAATAAAGAAAGCCCAGTAAAGCGACGAGGAAAAGCGATTCAGAATATCCCGCGACAAGGAAAAAGGCCGCCGGATGCGCGGCCACGACCAAAGCGCCAAACCAGCGCTGCGTCGCACTGAGTTTCCAGCGTTCGCAAAAAAGGAAAAAATAACACCAGAAGCCGAAAGCAGCTGCCTGCGCGACGAACAGGAGCGCGTTAGCCGGATCAAGATCGAACACCGACTGAAGCGCGGACGCAATCAACGGATAGGCTGGAAAGAAGGCCACATTGGATACCTCCATGACCTTATGATTGATCGGCGGCACGGTAGTCTGGTAACCGCGCTCCATGATGTTCATGAACCAGTAGCTGTCGTGCTGAACTAGGCTCTGGTAGCGAAACTCGAAAGCGCCGTTCGGGGCCAGCAGCAGAACGGCAATGACGATCTGAACAGAGGTCACCAGGAAAGCGGCAACGATCGATCGGCTGACTGCTGAAACAGACGGCTTCGCCTCGGACACGGAAAGGGCCGAGAGAATACCAAACCTCCAGGGTTGGCAAGGATTTGTGAGGCTTTCGGCGTTCATTAGCTAACCTTCAGAGAAGGCAGTGTTAATTCGCATGGATTGGATTCGCTGGACGCGGTTTTCAATCGCAGCTTTTGACGGGCATACCTCGCGATTATTCGGGGTCGCGTGCGACCGGCATCTCACCTGTCTGGCCGGCAGAGTTTTGCCTCGACCCCTCCAGGGCCGGACGCTCGGGGGCTACGCGGCCGCCGCGTCTGCTCCGACCAACTCCCGATAAACCGCGTCGTATCCCGGGATACTTTTGTCCCACGAAAAGTCGCAGCTCATGGCGCGCTTCATTAACTTTTGCCAGAGTTTCCGGTCGCGGAAATCGGATGACGCGCGTTTGATGGCATCCCAATAGGCCTCCGGGTTGGCGGCGTAACAGAGGAACCCGTAACCCGCGTCGAGGCTCGGATCCCAGTCCCGAATAACCTTCTCAACACCGGGCGCGGCAAGCGCCACTGGCAGGCTGCCATATCTCAAGCTTGAGATAGCGTCGAGGCCAGAGGCCTCAAGGCGCGTCGGAAGCAGAGTGATATCGCTGCCCGCTTTGAGCAGATGAGCGGTCACCAGATCGGCCTGTTCCCGGTAAACGAAACGGCCGGCGAATTTTCGGGACATCACCGCCATGACCGCTTCGAACTCTGCTTCGACGTTGCCGAGAATAACCAGGCGGACGTCCGAGCTGAGCAGCCGATCGAGGAGCGGCACAACCAGCTTTAAACCGCTGTTTCCCGGTTTCACTTGCATTCCAAAAACCGGACTGCGTCCCGCGGGCAGCAATCCCAGATAATTCAAGAGCGCGTCGCGATTGACGGTTTTCCCGGCGAGCTTTTTCGGCCCAAAAGGCGTCACCAGACTCTTGTCGCGCGCCGGGTCCCATTCGGCATCGTCGATGCCATTCGCGACCGTCCGCAACTTGTGAGCATTCTCCCGCAGAACGACGTCCAAACCCGCCCCTCCTTCGGGAGTCAGGATTTCGCGCGCGTACCATTCGCTGACCGTGGTGATACGATCGGAGTAAAGGATGCCCCCTTTGAGCAGGTTCATTCGCCCGAAAAATTCGACTCCGCGCAAAGTGAAAAACCGCTCGGGCAGATTCGTGAGTTTGAAATCCAATCCCCAGAAACTCCCCTGCTCTTCGATGTGGTAGATCGTGAGCACGGTCGCAAAGGGCAGATCGTAGGCCTGGACGAGCACCGGTACGAGCGCAGGCGCCCAGTCATGCACATGGAGAATCTGAATGGCCGGAGTCAGCCGCCGCGCCAGTTCGATGACGGCTTTGCTGAAAAAAATGAAACGCTCGGCGTTGTCTTCATAATCTTTCCCCTTTTCGCCGTAAATCCCGGGACGATCGAAGAACTCATCACAACGAATGAGAAAAAGCTGCACTCCGAGCGCGCTGCGCCCCTCGAGATATTCAGCCACATACGTTCGGTCGCCGACGCGCACATCGACCGCGATACGAGTGTCATCCACGGTGATGGAAGTATTCTCGCGGACCTCTTTATAAAAGGGGAGGACGACGCTGACCTCGTGACCGGCATCCCGCAGCTTGGCCGGGAGCGCAGTCATGGCATCGATCAACTCGCTCTTGCGCCGCAGTGCCGGGCCCTCGGCCGTGACCATCAAAATCCGCATACAACCCCTGATGTCCGATGTTTAAACTTTGATGTCAAAATATCGGCCGGGGGCGGGCCGGGTGGCCGGACCTATCCTAACGAATATTCCGTTCGCACCCAGGCGAGCGCTTCGTCCCGGCTTCGGAGAGCGCCCTCGAGCTGCCGCGTTTCCACCGCCTCGAGAATCTCGCCGAATTTCGGTCCCGGCCGAAGGCCGAGGGCAATCAAGTCTTCGCCCGTGACCAACGGCGGAGGAATGATTGGTTCCTTGGCGAACTCCTCCTGTTTCCTCAGGAGAAACTCGTAATTGTCGAGCATCTGGTGGCTGCCGGCACAGTCGACTCGATGCAGCTCGAGTTCGTCGTGAAAGGTCGGCCGGGCCATGAAACGCTTCAGCTTGGCCACGCGCATGTTCGGCACATCCTTAAACACCATGTGTTGCCGCACCATTTCGGCAGTGGCATCGATTTCTGCGCGCGAAAAACGCAGCCGTTCCATGATCTGGACGCTCAAGTCGGCGCCCAATTTATCGTGGCCGCTGAATCGAATCCGGCCGGTTTCATCAACGGTTGAGGTGAGCGGTTTGGCGACATCGTGCAGCAGAACCGAGAAAACCAGCGGAACGGAAACCGCTTCGGGCAGCAGGCTTAACATCAGCCGAGTATGCTGGAAAACGTCGCCCTCCGGATGAAACTGCGGCGGTTGCTGCACCCCCTTCATCGCCTCCAATTCCGGAAGAACGGCTTTCATTAATCCGCTGGCGTCGAGCAGGTCCCAGCCGCGCAATCGATGCGGCGAGAGAAAAATTTTCACCAGTTCCTCGCGAATCCGTTCGGCGCTGATCTGGGTAATTTTCGGCGCCCCCTCGACCAGTGCCGCCCAGGTCGCGGGTTCGATCTCAAATTGGAGCACGGTCGCGAAACGCACCGCCCGCAACATGCGCAGGAAATCTTCCGCAAAACGGTCCGGCGCCGAGCCGATGGCGCGAATCACCTTCGACTGGAGATCCTTTTCTCCTCCAACGAAATCGATCACCTTGTCCGCCACCGGATCGTAAAACATCCCGTTGATGGTGAAGTCGCGCCGCCGGGCGTCTTCTTCGGGCGTGGCAAAGCGAACCGAAACGGGCCGCCGGCCATCGACGTAGGAATCGTCGGTCCGAAAAGTCGCGACTTCGAACTGCCATCCGTTTTCGAGCACAACGATGACGCCGAAGTGCGCGCCGACGGCGTAGGTCCGCGAAAAGATTTTCTGCACCTGTTCCGGGGTTGCGTCGGTCGCGATGTCGAAATCCTTGGCTTCCTTTCCGCGCACCAGATCGCGCACGCAGCCGCCGGCAAAGTAGGCCAGATGCCCGGCGTCGCGCAGCCGCGCGGCGACAGCGCGCGCGGTTTCTTCCATGGATGCTGGCGGGTTCATCGGAGTGAAATCAGGAGGAAACAAACGCAGGCGTCCGGTTTACGCCACCGCAAAGGACCGGCAATACCATGAGCGCAACGGAAACTGATGACCGCCATCCTTAGGCAGGTCGAGCCCTTCGACTGATGGGAGCACGCACTTTTCACGCATAAGGGATTATCCGGCAAAAATTTATCCGGACCAAACAAGACTAACGATACGGCCGACCTCATTCGCTTTCTCGAATCGAGATCAAACCACCGGACATGAACTCGCGAAATCCCACCGCAAAACTGGCCACGCTGTTCGTCGTCGCCTGCCTCGTCTTCGGCGCCCGTTTTGCTTCGGCACAGGCCATCGTCGGCAACATCACTTTTACCGGCAGCGTGAGTCTTGATTCTGCCTCGGTGAATTCAGCGACCATGGTCACGGCCTGGCACGGGCTGGGTGCCGGCGGATTGCCGCAGGTCCAGGATGCGGATGGTTCATTTTCCTCATTCGTTACGCCGGGCGATGCCACCACCTTCCACGCCCCTTGGACATTTAATTCCGGAGCCATTCCCACCTTCTGGTCGGTCGACGGATTCACTTTCGATCTGCTCAGCTCAAACATCACTCAGCAGGGAAACGGCACCCTTGATGTCGTCGGCACCGGGACGGTTTCGCACAACGGCTTCACCACAACGCCGGGAACATTTAATTTCTCAACTCAGGATTCCTCGGCCAATTCGCGATTCTCGTTCTCCGCCGCGACCGCAGTGCCGGAGGGCAGTTCAATGACATTGGTCATCGTCGGCGGCGCGCTCTTGCTCGTTACCGGCAGCGTCGCGCGCCGAAGCCAGCGCGCGAGCTGATCACGGATCGGCCGCGGTTTTGTCGCGGAAGGCGAACGCGACCGCGGCCGACACTATCAATAACGGAACGAAGATTCTTATCGTGTAAACGCAGGTCTGGAACAGGAAGACGCGGACCGCGAGGAAGCCGCTGAAGCGTGATGCGAGAAATGAGGCTGGAAGACATGCCAACGAAATCGAGCCGGTCAGCGTCACGGGAATCCACAAATAGCGCCATCGACCAGTCTCCCGTTCCCTCGGAGAATGCCGGCCGAGCCAGCGCAGATAAACGAGGAAGAGTACGAGGCCACCGGCGATCGTGCTCAGTTGCTGAAGCAAATAGGAGACGGTGAACGTGCTCGTTCCGGCGCGGAAGGCGGTCCCTTGCAGGAAGGGAGAGTGCTGCACAAACCAGCCTGTCCGGTGAGTAAAGGCGTCCCAAAAAATGTGGGTCCACGCGCCGAGCAAAATCGAGAGCGCAGAAAGAAGGATGCCGCCAACGCTCTGCGGTGATCGTCTAACCGCCAACGGGGCCAGAGCCGCTCGATGCGGCTGTGGAAGCATGTAACACAGCGGCCTTCGCAGAAGGTTAAAAAGGAAGAGCGCTCCGAGCCCGATGGGAAGACATACAATGAAACTCCCCCGAAAAGTGTGCGCGAGTGTTGATCGCGGAAACTCACCGACGAAATATCTGAAGTCCGGCGTCATGCTTCCAATGAGCAAGGCGGCAAAATCCAAACGGCGCGGAGAAAATCGGCGCAGCGGGAGAACGGCCGCGCAGTGACTGACAGTAAAAGGCATTGAAAATTTGCTCTCGAAATCCTACGGCGCCTGGTCACGACATCTTTCCGACTTTCCGTCGGCGGCGCAATCAAGTCCAAATGGCTCGACGGAGTCTCGCCCTATCCACATCGATTCGGCAGCGCGTACAAGCCGGAGACAAGGAGCGACGGTTTGCACCGGACAATAACGGCGTGGAAGCCGCACCTCCTTGAGGTCTCCGATTCGCCACCCCTCGGTCTTTGCGAAGCCTATTCGCTCCAATCAATCGTGCCGGTGTCGAGATCGTAGACCGCTGGAACAATACGAACTTCTTCGGCCAAATCTCCGAGAACGGCCTGGTCAGAAATCTTCGCCGCCATGAGGCGCGCATTTTCCGCGATGGCGAGATCCGTCGCGTCGCCGTGTTTCCCTTTCACAGCTTGCACAGCGGGCTGAATATCGTCCACCAGGGATTGGATATGGCCGGGGGCCGTAGCACTGGCCACCGCGGCCGTGACCGCGCCGCAGCCGGCGTGACCAAGAACCACAATCAAGCGCGTGCCGAGCTGGGCCACGGCGAACTCAATACTGCCCAGGGCATGATCGTTGACCAAGTTCCCCGCCGTGCGGATGACAAAGAGGTCGCCGATATTTTGATCGAAGATAATCTCCGGGGCCGTGCGCGAGTCCGCGCAACCGAGGACAATAGCGAAAGGATTCTGCGTCCGTGCGGTCTCAGCGCGTTTGACCGCCGTCGGTTTCGCTTGCGACACCTTGCTCGCAGCAAACCGGGCGTTGCCCTCTTTCAACATCATCAGGGCATCCGCCGGGAAAATTATGGGCACGGCGCACAGAACACGCTGATGAATCGACTCGCAAGAATCGTTTTGCCCCCCCCGCTGCCGCGATACTCCCTAACGAAAGAACATCAACACGGAACGCCTCTATTTGAGGCGCCGCCCGATTCTTCATCTGGCGGCAGGCATGTCGCCTGCCCCTTCAAAACCCCCCGCCGCCCCAGCGGCCTCCACAAAAATCGGGCCGGGCGTTAACCGGGCCCTTCGCCCGGGGTTTGCTGATGCGCGACTTGCTCGGCGATCTCGGCTTCCTTCGGAAAGAACGAGTGAATAACGAAACAGATGACGGCAATGCAAATGCACGAGTCGGCGATATTGAAAGCGGGCCAGGGATGCGCCAGCGGAACGTGCAGATCAAAAAGGAGAAAATCGATCACGTGCTGGTGCAGCAGGCGATCGGTCAGGTTTCCAAGGACACCGGCGAGGAGCAACGAAAGAGACAGGTCTCTCCAAAAATCGCGCGGATGTTTCCGGACTAACAAGGAGACGACGACCAGGAGGGCCACGCACGACAAGGCGATAAAGAAATTATTGTTCCCCTTGAAAGAACCGAAGGCCGCCCCGGTGTTGGTCACATTAACCAGGTCAAGAAATTGCGGAATGACCACGTAAGGCTGGGCCGGGTCGACGTAGCGCAGGATGCTCGTCTTCGTGACCTGGTCGACGACGTAAAGCGGCAGTGAGAGCAGGAAAATGAATTTCATTTCCGATTCTCCACCACTGCTTCACAGCGATCGCACAGCTCCGGATGTTTTTCGCTCTTGCCTACCGCTGGACGGTGCCGCCAGCAGCGCGCGCATTTTTGATAAGCGGTCCTGTTCACAGTGGCGCCGGCTTCTTCGCCTGGTTGAACGGTGACATCGCTCAGGATGAAGAATTCTTCCAGCTCAGACTGGCTGACATGCGTGGTCACGCCGGAATTGGACTGCAGCACCACAGCCGCTTCCAGGGCGTTCCCGATGAGCTTTTCCTGGCGCGCTTTTTCAATCGATTGCCCGATAAGCGCGCGCAAACGGAGCAGTTCGTCGACGTCGCCGATCGCCTGGCGATCAATTTCGAGTTGCGCCGGAAATTCCGCGCAGTGCACCGACTCGCCCGGATGGGCATAATTCCAGGCTTCATCGGCAGTGAAGGCCAATATCGGCGCGAGCAACTGACAAAGAGCGTCGAAGATCTGTTTCATGGCCGCCTGGGTGGCCCGGCGCCGGGGCGAAGCGGCCGCATCGCAGTAGAGGCGATCCTTGGTGATATCTATATAGAGACTGCTCAGGTCGACGGCGCAAAATTGGTTCAACGAATGATAAACTTTGTGAAACTCGATCGCTTCGTAGGCCGCGCGACATTCGGCGATGACTTCGCCGAGACGCGCCAGAATCCAGCGGTCGACCAGGGTCGGTTCGCCGGCGGCGCCTCCCGCAGGATAATCGTGCAGGTTGCCTAACAAGATGCGGAGAGTGTTCCGGATTCGGCGATAGGTGTCCCCCAGGCGGGTGAACATTTCCTCCGAGAAGGGAACGTCATCGGTGTAATTGATACTGCTGGCCCAGAGCCGAACCAGGTCCGCCCCGTACCGGCCGACAAAATGGCCGGCGTCCATCGGCTTGTCGTAACTGCTCGATTTGGAAATCTTTTTCCCATCGACATCAACCACGAAACCGTGCGTGACGCAGCTCTTGTAGGGAGCGCGATCGTTCAAGGCGATGCTGGTCATGAGGGATGACTGGAACCATCCGCGATGCTGGTCGGTGGCTTCGAGATACATGTCCGCCGGGTCGTGCAGCTCGGGACGCGTGGCGCAGACCGCGCGATGCGAAACCCCGCTGTCGATCCAGACATCAATCGTGTCGGCCCGGTGGGTCGTGCCCTCGGGCAGACCCAGCTCCTTCGCCAGTCCGGCATCATCAAGCTCGAACCAGATGTTCGAACCGCGCTGAGCAACAAGATCGGCCAGCTTTCGAATGATTTTGGCATCGAGGATCGTTTCCCCTTTGGCCGAGTAAAACACCGGGAGGGGCACGCCCCAGCTTCGCTGCCGCGAAATGACCCAGTCCGGTCGCGCCTCAACCGTGCCGGCAATGCGGTTCTCACCCCAGGCCGGGATCCATTTCACTTCATTATGAACTGCCTCGAGAGCACGCTGGCGGATCTGGTCGATCCGGATGAAAAATTGCTCGACCGCCCGGAAAATAATCGGAGTCTTCGAGCGCCAGCAGTACGGATAAGAGTGATGATATTGCTGGGCCGCGAGCAACATCCCTCGATCGCGCAGGAGTTCGACGATGTCGGCGTTGGCGTCGAAAACGTATTTCCCCGTGAGATCGGGCAGCCCGGCCTTTTCAGTGAAGCGCCCATGACTGTCGACCGGCGAAAGGATTTCCAGCCCGCTCCTCACGCCTAACCGGTAGTCGTCCTCGCCATGCCCGGGAGCCATGTGAACCGCGCCGGTGCCAGTGTCCATGGTGACAAAATCGCCCGCCAGGATCTCGGAGGTCCGATCGAAGAAGGGATGATGCGCCTTGAGACCGGCCAGTTGTTTGCCCTTTCGAAAATTCAAACCTTCGAGCGCGCGAAATCCCGCTTCTTTGCTGAACGCCTCCGCCCGCTTGTGCGCGACAATGACGCGCTCGGTTTCGCTGCTGAGAACTTCGTATTCCGCCTCCGGATCGACCGCGATCGCGAGATTGGCCGGCAGCGTCCATGGGGTCGTCGTCCAGATGGCGATGCTGACCGGCTTGTCCGCGGGCAGCCCGAGTTTTTCCACTGCCTCGTTAGGCAAAGGAAATCTGACATAAACCGAAGTGTCGTCGCGTTCCTGATATTCCACTTCAGCTTCGGCCAGCGCGGTCTGCGCGCCGGTGCTCCAGAAGACCGGCTTAAGTGATTGGTAAACCAGTCCTTGTTCGACAAAGGTGGCGAAGGCGCGCAATTCTTCCGCCTCGTACTTTGGGTCCATCGTGAGATAGGGATTCTCCCAGTCACCGAGCACGCCGAGTCGTTTGAATTGTTCGCGCTGGATGTCGACATACTTGCGCGCGAAGGCCTCGGATTTCTTTCGCACTTCCAGCGGCGACAATCCGCGGGACTCGCGCACCACCTTGTATTCGATCGGCAAACCATGGCAATCCCATCCGGGGATGTAAGGCGCCTGCTTCCCGAGCATGCTTTGCGATTTCACCACCAGGTCTTTCAAGATCTTGTTGAGCGCCGTGCCCATGTGGACGTCCCCGTTGGCGAACGGCGGGCCGTCGTGGAGCACGAAAACTTCGCGGCCGGCGCGGGCCTTTTGAATGCGCTGGTAAAGGCCGTCTTCCTCCCACTTTTTCAGCATTTCCGGCTCGCGCGTGGCCAGATTTGCCTTCATCGGGAACTCAGTCCGCGGAAGGTTCAGGGTATCCTTGTAGTTCTGACTCATGACCGGAGCGGACGCTACCCGGCCTCCGGGATTTCACAACCTCCAGCGAGTCGTCCGGGCGAGAACTCCCGAACGGAGCCGAGCGGCGAGAGATCGGAAAGTGCGAGTCCATCGTCACGCTCGGAATTGCGCGAAACCTTGTCCGGCGCAGTCCTGCGTTAAGATTACAGAAGCGTAATCTCTCTCGTTAGGCCGAAGTCAGGTTGACTTCGGATTCCCGCACCGGCCCGGTCGCCTCCAACGCGAAAATAAATCTCGGAAAATTTCAGCGTCATCGGGGGTCACTCACGGTCGTGTTTCCGAAAGGGAATGTAACCAAACAAGTTCACTGATTATGAAAACAACTTCCATTTATCGCGCCTTTGCCATCGCCCTTGTCGCGCTTGCGCAGGTCGTCATCGCCGGGCTGGCCAACGCCGCTTCCGTGAGTTCGACCGTTGCCGAGGATAATCGCACGACGACCAACGGCACCGATCAAAACCAGAACCTCTACACCGTTGGCGGCGGCGTCGAACATCCGGCGATTGCCACTGGCGGAACCGGTTACAACTTCGGCACCAGCTGGCAGTCGCTCACCAGCATCAGTCAAATCACGCTCACCTTGAGCATGTTTGATGGCAATGCCGGAACCAACACCGCCGACCCGAGCAACTTCGACTTCAATCACCTCCATTTCTATCTCGGCGGCACGTTGAACGCCCAGACCGGTCTCTATACCGGGGGGATTGATACCGGCATCATCCTGAATGGCTTCCGCGGGGGCGGGCTGCTCGACACGCAGACCATCACCCTGGCGGTCGATCCGAACACAACCGGCGCGGCCATTCTCTCTGCGCTCCAGTCAGGGAACGGCACCATTGCCGGGTATGTCGTGACCGACAACGCCAGCGACACGGCGCTTGCCCCTAACGAGGTGGCACTCACGAACGACACCAACAACGCGACCACTACGCTCACGCTGGCGACAGCGGTTCCTGAGCCCGGCGTGTGCGCGCTCATCGGCTCCGGTCTCCTCATGGCGCTGGCTCCGCGGGTCCGCCGGTTCCGTCGTCACATCTAACTCAACACTCAGCCCGGAGGTTCTCGCATGAATCGTATTGTTATTTCCATTTTACTCGCCGGCGCCCTCGTCGCTCACCATGCCGGCGCAACCACCCCGGCGAGCGGCGTCTTAACACCTGCGACAACCAGCCTGACGTTTGTGGGGACGGCTCCGGGAACCGGCGCCGACAGCGAGGCCGACGGGATTGAAGGAGTCAACAAGGACACTTACGTCCTCACGGTCGCTCCGGGAAATTACGCCAACAAACTCATCTCGGTTTCTTTGGCATGGAGCGTTCCGGCGAACGACCGCGATCTTTACGTCTTCCATCGAAATCCCGACGGCTCCAATGGCTCGCAGGTGAATTATTCGGCCGGCGGCGCTCCGCAAACAGGCGAAGCCATGAGTTTCGATCCGAACATCACCGGCCCGGGAGATTACAATGTTGAGATCGTCTACTTCGCCTGCACTCCGGCGGCCGATCAGCCTAACGGGACGATTTCGGTCGTTAACGGCCCGATCGTCCGGAATGCAACTTACGTTTCCGGAGGCATCACCTTTTCCTCAAACGCTCCATGCAAAGCGCCGACGGCCTTTGGTGATACCGAACCGAGCAGCCGGATCGACGAAAAAGGCAACAGTTATATATGCGGCATTCAAGGTGTCCCCGGCGGCGTCGATCTTTGGTATCTTGATTTGCGCCCCACTTTGCCGGATCCGCTTCATCCCGGTGGCACGATTCCCAATCCGAACTACGACCCGAATGCGCGGGTTCCGATATACCGCGGCAAACCCGACTCTCCCTCGAGCGTTGCCGGTCAGGCTCAGCTTCAGGCCGGCGCTCTCGGCGGCGGCGATATCGATCTGGCCATCGGTTTCGGAAGTTACACCGGTGACAATGGTCTCGGACTCAATCCCGCGCCGGATCCGGTTCTCGCCTACGCCAGTCTCACCGCAGCCAACGTCACGGTCGGTCGCTCACTCGATCGTGGCCAAACCTTCCAATTCAATGGCGTTGGAAACTTTGCCGGCGGCGCGCCGGTTAACGACCGGCAATGGATGGGATTCCTCGACGACCACACGGTCTACCTCGAATATCGCAACTTCGCGCAAGGCATCGCCTTTGCCCAGCGGTCGGACGACGGCGGCCTGACCTACGGACCGGCCACGGTCGTTGGCAACCTGCCACAGACAGGGGCATGCGACGTCGATCGCTTCGACAGTACCGTATATATAAGTGGCAACGACGGGCACGTCGCCGTCGGCGTTCCCGCGGTCGCAGGCCAGGCGCCGACCAGTTACAGCATTGTCCAGGCGACGCCTAATGGTGTGAGCGTCGGTAATCTCTTCTTCGCCATTCGCGTCGCGGCCGATCACCGCACGATTCATCCGGACGGAAGCTACACCTTGACCGGACCGGGCACGGTTTACGGGGTCTATTCGGACGGAGCGAACGTCTACCTGATTTCGTCGCTCGATCGGGGCCAACATTGGAGCAGCCCGGTGCGGGTGAACAATCCCTCCGACTCCAAGCTGAAACTGAACATCTTCCCGTGGCTCGCGACCGGCCCGACGCCCGGCTCCGTTGGAATTGCCTGGTATGCGACCGATAACGTGAACGGAAACGGCTCGCCCACGAACGACGACAATGCAAAGTGGCGGGTCTATTACGCGCAGACCTACAATGCAACGGACGATAACCCGACGTTCCAATACACGCAGGCGAGCGACCATTCGCATCACGCGGCTAACGTCTCCCTGAGCGGGCTCGTCCTGACCGGTGGGCCGAACCGCAATCTCTCGGACTATTTTCAGATCAACTTTGATCCCGTGGGTGCCGCGGTGATCGCCTACACCGACGATCACAATGATTTCACCGGCGCGACCTATGTCACCCGCCAGGTCGGCGGGCCGTCGATCGATAAAAATCGCGGCACGGTTCCGGCACCGCAGGAAGGCAGCAGTTTGCCGGCGCAGCCGTGGGCCATTCCCGGGACGGGTCCGGCGACGCTGGGCGCCCCCGCGCCGCAGCCGATGCAACCGGGGCCTAACGGGGAACAGGTGACGGACTACGTGCAGGACCAGGACACGAGCCTGCTGGCCACGACGCCAACGAATAGTCCAATCGACATCGTGTCGGTGAAGTACCAGTCGCAGAACACCGTCCAAGGACTCTATCTCACCGCGACCATGACGGTTTCCGACCTGACAACGCTGCCGCCGAGGTGCACCTGGCGAATGTACTTCGCGGCCAACGCGCCGGAAATGGGAATCGCCGGCCCGCCCGGAAACCAGTTCTCCAAAGGCCTCTCCGATCGGGGGGACCAGTTCTACATCGAAGCGGCGACCGATTCTCAAGGCAAGTTGACCTTCAACTACGGAGCCGCCTCGCGAAATTTCAGCGGCGGCATCGACACAACACAACTCGGAACGGCCGACAGCGGCGCGGTCAACAAGCTGGTCAGGCAGATCTCGGTTCGCATCGCGGTTTCAAAATTGAATGCCTACCTGGCTTCGGTCGGCCATCCGACCATCGGAGTGGGCACCACTTTGTGCGGACTGAGAGGGAACGCCTTTCAGACGGATACGTTCGGCATCGCCCTGGAAGATTATACCCGCGGTGGCACCGAGTTCACCTTCACCAATCAACCGTAAGCGCCTAACCAGTCTCGAAAATGAAATCACTGCATGACCTTCGTTTCCTCGCCGTTCTGCTGGCGATCACTCTGGCAACGCCGTTCGCCTTCGCGGTCAACGATCCCTGCACTCTCCCGGGTGTTCAGGTCCTGACCGATCCGACGAACGACCAGCAGGATCCCTATTCGCCCGCGCCCGATCCTCCGGGTTACGACTCGCGCGCACAGGACGTGCAGAGCGTATCGATTGCGGAGCTGGCCGCGAATCCCGGTAAACTCACGGTCACGCTCAAGGTCCAAAGCCTGGCCACCGTGCCGGCGAACGGGAGCTGGCGGGTTCGCTTCGACTTCGGTGGCGCGACCTATTTCGTGAGCATGGACACGGATCAGAATTCCAACGCGACCTACAGTTACGGAACCTACACGGTCACGCAGGGCCAGGGTAATTATACCAGCCAAGGGCCGGCCGATTCGGGTTCGTTCAGTCCCGACGGCACGATCACGATCACCAATTCGAACAGCAAGACCGGCAGCCCGACGGTTGGAAGCACCCTGACGAATATTTTCGCCGAGTCGGATTTGCTCATTGGCACGCAAACCACCGGCGGCTTGCTCTCGACGGTTGACGACACCACCAACGGATCGCCGGCCAGCGCGAGTTACACCCTGGTGGGCAACACTTTTTGCGGCAGCAGCGGAGCCAGCGGCAATCGCACCGCGACCTACGTCCATGGCGGCATGACCTTTTCGCCTAACAGCCCCTTGAAGGCGCCGACGGCGCATCAAAACGGCGAACCGAGCAGCCGCATTGATGAGCAGGGCAATTTTTACATTATGCCGATCCAGGGCGTCCCGGCCGGGGTGAACCTCTATTACTTCGATCTGCGCGCGAGCAGCAACACCTATGACCCGTTGATGCGGCTCCCGCTTTATCGCGGCCAGCCGGACTCGCCTTTCAGTTCGAACGGCATCAGCTCGCTTTCCGCGGGCGCGCTTGGCGGCGGCGACATTGATATCGCCGTCGGATTCGGAAACTTCACCGGCGTGGCCAGCCCGGGCGAACACAAAGAAGCCGTTCCGGTCATGGCCTATGCCAGCCTGACCGCGGCGAATGTCACCGTCGGACGCTCGTTAGACCGCGGCCAGACTTTTACCTTCAACGGCGCCGGCAACATCCTCGCGGGCGTCCCGATCAATGATCGCGAATGGATGGGCTTTGTAGGGAACAATAATGTCTTCCTGGTCTATCGAAATTTCGCCGAGGGCATCGCCTTCATTCAGCAATCAACCGATGGCGGCCTGACTTACGGCCCGGCCTTGCCCCCCGGCGGAATCAGCTTCCCGCAAACAGGTGCGCTCGATGTCGACCAAGCCACCGGCGTGGTCTACGTCAGCAGTAACGACGGACATGTTGCCGTCGGCGATCCGGCCAACAATACCGTGCCGGGAACAACCGCGCCGGGCAACGCCCCGACGACTTACAATGTTGTCCAAGCCGTTCCCTCGGGCGTGAATACGGCCAACATCTTTTTCCCGATCCGCGTGGCCACGGTCAACCACACGGTGTATGGCGTCTATTCCGACGGGACCGACATTTATCTCGTTAGCTCAGCTGACAAAGGCCAAACCTGGACGCCGCCGGTCCGGGTAAACGACAAGACCGATCCAAGGGAGAAAACGAATCTGATGCCGTGGCTCGCCACCGGACCCGTCGCAGGGTCAGTTGGCGTTGTCTGGTACGGGACCGATAGCGCGACCAACAATGACGGAGCGAACTGGCGTGTCTTTTACGCTCAGAGCTTCAACGCCGATTCGGCCACGCCCTCGTTCCGCATCGTCGAAGCGAGCGATCACGCAATTCACTCATCGAACATCTCGCTGAGCGGCCTCGTGCTCACGGGTGGCGGGCCGAACCGGAACCTGATCGATTATTTCCAGGTCAACTTCGATCCCGCGGGGGCGGCGGTGATCGGTTACACCGATGATCACATCGATTTCCGTGGGCACAGCTACGTCACCCGGCAGATCAGCGGGCCGTCGATTAATGGCAGCGGAAATCTCCCGGCAGTGCAGGAAGGAGCCATTCCGGCGCAACCATTCGCGCTTCCTGGAACTGTGGGCGCGCCCGGCGCACCCGCTCCGCAGCCGATGCAACCCGGGCCTAACGGCGAACAAGTGACTGATTTTGCCCAGGACCAGGATACCGGTCTGCTCGCGGTCGCCCCGGCAAACAGCCCGATCGACATCGTCTCGATCAAATATCAATCACAGAATTCTATCGGCGGCCCGTACATTACCGCGACGATGACGCTCTCGGATCTGACCGTCATTCCGCCTAACGGAGTCTGGCGAATGTACTTTGCGGCCAACGCGCCGGAACTCGGCGTCATCGGGCCGGCCGGGAACCAGTACTCGAAAGGTCTTCCCGATCGCGGGGATATTTTCTGGGTCGATGCCGAAGCGAACGCCAGCGGCACCCTGACCTTCCATTGGGGAACGACCGTCCGAAACAGCGATGGCTCGAGCACCGACACCAGCCGGGGAACAGCCGATTCCGGCGCGGTCAACAAGCTCGTCAGACAAATCAGCGTCCGCATCGCAACGTCGAAGCTCAACTCCTACCTGAGCTCGGTCGGGCATGCGCCCGTCGGGGTCGGCAGCACATTTTGCGGGTTGCGCGGACGCGCTTCCATCCCCGATCCTTCCGGCGAAGGAGCAACTCCGCAGGATATTACCCGAGGTGGAACCGAGTTTACCATCACCAGCGCGCCGTAGGAGCAACCGGAGGCGGCGATTCTTTTTCGCCGGGCTGGCGTTTGGCCTAACGATGCTGGTGAAGGCGGAGGCCGGCGCGGCGCCGTCGCCTTCGCCGGTCCCCTCGGAGGCTCGGGCGCTTCAATCCCCTCCGCCGTTACCGGCGAACTCGCTCGCTCCCTACGAAGAACGCGTCGCCAACGCCAAATCGGTCAAGGTCATGACCTCCCTTCTCGGCATCAAACTCGGATCGAGCCTGGAGCATGCGCACGAGGTCCTCGACAAACTTTGCGACGCGGCCCATCGGCCAAAGGAAGAGAAAGAGGAGGAAGAAGCCGCGGGCGAGCGCAAGGTTCTCTGGGAACTTTCCCAGAGCCCGTACGCATTCGTTTTCGTAAAGGCGGACGGGAAGGAGAAAATCACCTACGTCAGCGGCTTCCTGCGCCCGGGGAAAGAGATGCCCTTCGACAAGGTTGGCGAAACGAAGAAGGCGCCGTTGCAGGACGCGAACACCATCGCCTGGGATGTGATCCGCCCGAAGCAGGCACCTTTTCGCGTGATCGCTTCCGGCCAAAATCGCAAGGCGAACAACATCATGATCTTCGTCGTCAAACGCCCCAGCCCATTCAAAAACGGTTAAGGCGAACGCGCGTGCCGATCACGATAGGACCGGAGCCGATGAGGAGAATCTTCTTTAACTGGTCATTCCGGCGGCGTCCGCGCGCGGGAATATTTCGAGAAGGCGGAGAAGCCCATTCATGGGTGGCGCAAGCGTCTCGCTTGCGAATTTGAGGGATCGCAACCGGGACGGTTGCGCCACTTTAGCGCGGAGCTCGTGCGACCTCTGATTCGCTTTCCCCCGGACCCCCGGTCTCGCAGAAGCTCGACCCTCCACGCGCCTCGTTTGAGGAAGGCTGAGGAAGGCTGGGAAACGTCTTTGTTTCGAATGCTCTCAGGCCCTACAATAGCCTCCAGTGAAAATTCTGATCGTCGAAGACGAGAAGAAGACCGCTTCGTTTCTGGCCAAGGGCCTCCAGGAAGCCGGTTACGAGACCGCTATCGCTCCCGACGGAGAATCCGCCAGCGCCCTGCTCGAGGAGCAAACGTTCGATCTCTTGATCGTCGACGTCATGCTTCCAAAAAAAGACGGCTGGTCGCTGGTCGAGGAACTTCGCGCCGCGCGAATTCAGACTCCGGTCATCTTTTTGACCGCGCGCGATTCGGTCGGTGATCGCGTCAAAGGCCTGGAGCTGGGGGCCGACGACTACATCATCAAACCCTTCGCGTTTGCCGAGCTGCTCGCGCGCGTCCGGTCGCTTTTGCGGCGCTCGCCTCGAGGCGAAACTTCACTGCGCGTGGACGATCTCGAAATCGATGTGGCCCGGCAACGCGCGGTCCGCGCGGGCCAGCCTCTGAATCTCACCCCGAAAGAATTCCTCCTCCTGGCTCACCTCGCTCGGTCCGCCGGGGAGGTCGTTTCGCGCCGTGAAATCAGCGAACAGGTCTGGGACGTGGCTCTTAACACCGACACCAACGTGGTTGATGTGGTTGTCCGCCGCTTGCGCGCGAAACTCGACGATCCATTTCCGAAGAAACTGGTGCAGACGATTCGCGGGGTTGGTTATGCCCTCAAGCCGAGTTGAGCCGCGCGCGATCGCGACCCAGCTCGTTATGCTCTTCACCCTCGCCGCGGGGTTGCTGCTCTCCTGCGGACTTGGGGTGTTTTATTGGATTGTCGTCCGCCACGCTTACATCGAGGACAATGCCGTCCTCGCCGACAAGGCGTCCGCCATCGTGGCGGAGGTACAACGAATCGGCTCCACCGCCGCCGTGGTCGATCAAATTCAAACGCCTCGAAAAGGAGAGACGCGCGTCCTTTACGTCCGGATCCTGGATTCTTCCGGAAAACTGGTCGCGGAAACTCCCGGAATGAGTGTTTTGGCTCCGGCTGAGCAGTTTCCGGCGGCGCGGAAATTCGTTTCCCCGGAATTGCAGGCCAAAAGCTACCGCCGCGACGCCAAAGTTTTCTATCTCCTCTCCACGGCCGCCATAGTCGGTGATCGAACGTTGACCATCCAGGTGGCGCAGGATCGCTCGGAAGATGAGGATTTTCGCAAGGAATTCGGGATCCTTTTTCTGGTCGCGCTCGTCGTCGGCATTTTCGCTTCTGCGCTCATCGCCTTCAGCGTCGCCCGCCGCGGGTTGCAGCCGCTGACGAAGTTGACCAAGTCGCTCGAACGGATTGGCCCGTCCAAACTTCACGAGCGCATCGGCTCGGCCAGCTGGCCGCCCGAGCTTCAGCCGGTGGTGGCGGCATACGACGGAATGCTTTCGCGACTTGAAGAGTCTTTTGTGCGCTTGTCGCAATTTTCCGCGGATCTCGCGCATGAATTACGCACTCCGGTGGGAAATATTCTCGGCGAAGCCCAGGTTACCCTGACCCGCGCTCGTTCATCGGAGGAATATCGCGCCGCGCTTGAGTCGACCGTCGCCGAATGCGAACGCCTGTCGCTCATCGTCGACAACCTGCTCTTTCTTGCCCGGGCCGAGGCGAAAGACCGCCAGATTGAACGCCAGCCGATCGATGGCCGGGCCGCAGCCGAAAAAATGGTCGCGTACTACGAGACCCTGGCGGACGAACATGGAGTCACGATTGGTAGCACCGGTGAAGGGCAAGTCCTTGCCGACCCGGTGCTTTTTGACCGGGCATTAGGGAACCTGGTCGACAACGCCCTTCGTTTCACTCCCAAAGGCGGCGACATCCGCATCAGCCTTTCGCAGCAAAATGGCCAGGTGCACGTGGCGGTCACCGACAACGGATCGGGTATTCCCAAGAAGGATCTGCCGCGGGTCTTCGACCGTTTCTTTCGGGCGGACCCGGCGCGCACTTCGAGCGGCAGCACCGGCCTCGGGTTGTCCCTCGTCCGCTCAATCATGGAACTTCATGGCGGATCGGCGGCCATCGAAAGCGAGATCGGCCGTGGGACAACGGTGACGCTTTCGTTTCCAACTGCTTAAGTCTCGTCCATCGCGTGCCGAGTTGAACTCCATCGGCCATTCATGAGGCGTTTCGGGCGCCGGCGCGGAGGCTTCCATGGCCATCCCTTGACCCCCTTCCCAAGCTTTCGTACGCTGGTTCCAGAAAGGAGAAGCCGTGAAGACCGAAGTTTCCATCGAATACTGCGTCGTTTGAAACTACACGCCGAAAGCCGTCAGTTTGGCGGCTAAGATTCTCGAACTCGGGGAACGAATCGGGTCGTTAACGCTCATCCCATCCAAAGGCGGTGCGTTTGAAGTCCGCGCGAATGGCAATCTCCTTCATTCCAAGCTCCAATCCGGTGAATGGCCGGATTTCGACGCCGTCGTCGCCGCAGTTAAGAAAGCCAAATAATTTCGCGCACGCGCCGGTGGTTTCCGGTTTCCGCTTTCCGGTTTCCGCTTTCAGGAGAGTGAAGGGTGCCTGGTGGCCCTCGCGGTCTTCAAAACCGTTGTTGGTCCGGTTCCGTCCGGGCCGAGATAGGTTCGATTCCTGTCCTCTCCGCCTCTCCTCGCAGCGTCGAGCTCATTGGATCGTGGAGGGTCGAGCTTCTGCGAGACCGCACGAAAAGGCGTCGCAGGAGCTCCGCCCTCCACCCCAACAGATCGCGTCGCTTCGTGCAAAGAAGAGCATTGGTAAGAGTTCCGCGATTTCATGAGCGCCCGCCACATTCTGCTCACTGCATGGTGGAGGGTCGAGCTCCTGCCTTTCCAGCACATTGGGATCCTAAGCTTAGAATTCCACGTGGACAAGTTGTCGCG